>PPYF01370161.1_pt1 | contig 235991 bp, 198 predicted proteins | sample 1559871 | NCBI WGS metagenome assembly PPYF01 (sample SAMN08240021, study PRJNA423297) | Human gut metagenome, whole genome shotgun sequencing project. | reverse complement strand
GGAGGTGCATTCTACATCTTCCTCATTCAGTGTCAAGCGTTTATTTTCAAGGCTTTTCACTTTTTTTCTTCGTTCTCTCAGTCAGTTCGCTTAGCGCCCTGTGCCGTGACAACGAGGACGCATTATAGGGAGTTTTCTGAGGCTGGCAATAGTTTTTTTAAAAAAAATGTTCGTTTGTTGGTAAATTAAACGAAGTGCCTATTTTTTGTGGCTTTTTAGCCATTTTGGCAAGTCTGCAAGGCTATCGAGAACAAAATCTGCACACTGTTGTGCCTCTTCAGTTATCTCTTTTCCAGTGCGAACAAGAATTTTATGACCCACTCCCGCAGTTTTTGCTGCCAACATATCTTCTTTTTTATCGCCAACCATATAAGAAGAAGCCATATCGATGTTTAATTGTGCTTTTGCATCCATAAACATACCTGAGGCTGGTTTGCGACAATCACATTCTTTCTTATATTCTTCTACAGTGGCATCAGGATGATGAGGACAATAATAGATACCATCTAAATCAACACCTCTATCTGCCAAAGACCAATCCATCCACTCTGTTAGATGTAAAAATTGATCTTCACTATAATAGCCACGCCCAATGCCCGATTGATTAGTCACTAGTACCAAGGCATATCCCATAGCTTTTAATTCAGCCATTGCCTCAATCACGCCATCGATAAATTCAAAGTTATCAATTTCAGACACATAACCATGGTCTATATTAATAGTTCCATCGCGATCTAAGAAAATCGCAGAAATCCCCTTGCTCACAGCATTACTCCATTTAGATATTTTTATTAGTATCGCATGTTTTTTCTTATATAGAGAATGATATCCACGGCTTTCTTTCTTTATTAGTCTTCAACTCTTTTTTATTGACTTAGCCGTCTAGACGCCTTAACATCTATTTTAACTCGGGCAGAATAGTCTTTATGTCCCATATCTACTTATATAAAGAAAAACATGATTAAACTGACGAATATAAACAAAGTATTTAAGCAGGGAGAGCGTTCTATACAAGCGCTATCAAATATTAACCTGCATGTGCCACAAGGGCAGATTTTTGGTGTTATCGGATCGTCAGGTGCGGGTAAAAGTACACTTATACGTTGTGTGAATATGTTAGAAAAACCCACTTCAGGTGAAGTGCTTGTTGATGGGCGTGATCTCACAAAGTTATCTGATAAAGAATTAACGAAAGCACGTCGTGGTATTGGCATGATTTTCCAACATTTCAACTTACTGTCTTCACGTACCGTATTTGATAATGTGGCACTGCCATTAGAACTTGATAACACACCTCGCGCTGAGATTAATAAGCGTGTTAATGAATTGCTTGAATTAGTTGGTTTATCAGATAAGAAAGAGTATTACCCAGCAAACTTATCTGGTGGACAAAAGCAACGTGTTGCAATAGCGCGTGCATTAGCAAATTCACCCAACGTTTTGTTGTGTGATGAAGCCACCAGCGCACTTGATCCAGCAACAACACGTTCTATTTTAGAATTGCTGAAAGACATTAACCGTCGTTTAGGCCTCACCATTTTATTAATCACTCATGAAATGGACGTTGTAAAACGCATTTGTGATCAAGTCGCAGTAATAAGTGGTGGTGAATTAGTTGAAAGTGATGCAGTGAGTGAAGTTTTCTCTCATCCAAAAACACCTGTTTCTCAGGCTTTTATCCAATCAACACTACAATTGGATATTCCTGAAGATTACAAAGAACGTATGAAACCAGAGTGGGAAGAAGGTTTATTCCCATTATTGAAACTTGAATTTAACGGTCAATCCGTTGATGCACCATTAATGTCCATCGTTGCTCGTCGTTTTGACGCAGATATTAATATATTAAGTTCACAAATGGACTATGCCGGCGGTGTGAAGTTTGGTGTGATGTTAGCGGAGTTACACGGTAAGAATGGTAATACTGAAAAGTCGATTGCGTTTTTAGAAGAGCATCATGTGAAAGTAGAGGTTCTCGGTTATGTCTGAAGGAATGGTTTATTTATTAATTAGTGGGATCTGGGAAACCTTAGTCATGACCTTCGTTTCAGGCTTCTTTGGTTTTGTCATCGGGCTACCACTTGGTGTTTTACTTTATGTCACTCGTCCTGAACAAATTATGGCAAATCCACCTGCCTATCGTGTTATCTCAGCACTTGTGAATATTTTTAGGGCTATCCCTTTTATTATCTTACTTGTATGGATGATCCCTTTTACTCGCTTGATTGTAGGAACATCTATTGGCTTGCAAGCAGCCATCGTGCCATTAACTGTTGCCGCAGCACCTTTTATTGCTCGAATGGTCGAAAATACGCTATTGGAAATCCCACAAGGATTAATTGAAGCATCTCGTTCTATGGGTGCAACACCAATGCAAATTATTAAGAAAATTTTATTACCAGAATCTTTACCAGGCTTGATTAATGCTGCAACCATTACACTAATTACATTAGTGGGTTACTCAGCGATGGGTGGTGCTGTTGGTGCAGGTGGTTTAGGTCAAATTGGCTATCAATATGGTTACGTTGGCTATAATGCAACTGTAATGAATATTGTGATTGTTCTACTCGTTATTCTTGTTTTTATCATTCAGTTTTTCGGCGATCGCTTAGTGAAGCTGACAACACATAAATAATTAGATTGAAGGTTTCAATTATTAAATCGAAACCTTTTAATTAACAGATCAAATAAGGGTAAATGTATGTCATTGAAATTTAAATCGCTCGCAGTCGTAAGTGCTTTAGTTGGCGCATTAGTATTAGCTGGTTGTGGTGAAAAAGAAAAAGATCCAAACCATATTCGTGTTGGTGTTATTTCTGGCTCTGAACAACAAGTTGCAGAAGTAGCAAAACAAGTTGCTAAAGATAAATATGGTCTTGATGTAGAACTCGTTACTTTCAATGACTTCGTAATGCCTAATGAATCATTAAGTCGTGGTGATATCGATCTTAATGCATTCCAACACAAACCTTATTTGGATCAACAAATTAAAGATCGTAATTTCAAGATTACTGCGGTAGGAAATACGTTTATTTACCCTATCGCAGGTTACTCTAAAAAAATTACTGATTTAGCTGATTTACCTGATGGCGCTCAAGTGGCTATCCCTAACGATCCAACTAACTTAGGTCGTTCACTGCTGTTATTAGAAAAAGTGGGATTAATTAAATTAAAAGATGGTGTAGGCTTATTACCGACTTCTTTAGATATTATTGAAAATCCTAAAAATCTAAAATTAGTAGAATTAGAAGCACCTCAATTACCACGTTCATTAGATGATCAAAAAATCTATTTGGCGGTAATCAATACCACTTATGCAAGCCAAGTAAACTTAACACCAGCAAAAGACGGTATTTTTGTTGAAGACAAAGAATCTCCATATGTAAATATCATTGTTGCTCGCGAAGATAATAAAGACAGTGAGAATGTGAAGAAATTTATTCAAGCTTACCAAACTGATGAAGTTGATAGTGCTGCAAATAAAATCTTTAACGGCGGTGCTGTAAAAGGCTGGTAATACGTTAAAATTTAACTTAATTATAAAAAAGGCGGACATTTGTTCGCCTTTCTCTTTTTTACTTGGCTAATTTGCATTAAATTAGTGCCGTTTAATTTTTGTATAGACAATAATAAAGAGGATATAACCCATGCACATGCGCTTGCTACTTCTTGGCATCATGGCGCTGTTTATGACAGGCTGTTCAATGCAAAAATCATCTGATGTTGATCAGTCTAAATTTACGGATATGCGTTTAAATAAACCAGGACAACCACAAAAACCGAGGTCACAAACTTTACCTTCAGTGCGTATTGTTGAAAAAACAGAAGACCTTTTAGGTGCACCTTTTAAAGATCTCGGTATTGTCGCTGGCGAGTCTTGTCGTCAAACATTACAAGACCCACCAGCAAGTTTACCTATTGCTAAAAAAAGAATGGCAACAAAAGCGGCTTACAAAAATGCGAATGCCGTTTTATTGCATGAATGCCAAATTGTCACAGGCTTAGGTTGCTATCAATCCGCCATTTGTGAAGGCACAGCCCTACTCATTACAAAATGAACACCTACCAAATGAATCCTATAGGGTATATTTCAAGCCCTTATAAAGAAAAATTTGCCGTTCCACGCCAACCTGGATTAGTCCAGGATGGCGGCGGTCAACTTATTCTACATACCCCTTATAATCACCCCGATGCAGTCAGAGGTTTAGAACAATTTAGCCACCTTTGGTTACTGTTTGTTTTTCACCAAACAGCACAACAAGGTTGGCATCCTTTGGTTCGCCCTCCTAGATTGGGTGGAAACGCAAAGATTGGCGTTTTCGCCACCCGTTCAACCTTTCGTCCTAATCCAATTGGTATGTCGTTAGTTGAATTAAAAAAAGTAAATGCCGAAAATCAGTCTGTCATTTTAGAATTAGGCAGTCTCGATTTAGTGGATGGCACTCCTATTCTTGATATCAAACCTTATTTACCGTTTGCAGAATCTCGACCAAATGCGATTGCAGGGTTTGCACAAGAAGCCCCTAATAACGAAATGCCCGTTTTCTTTTCACAGATTGCATCAGAACAACTGCAACACTATGCAAGTGAATACCCTCATCTTTCACGCTTTATTACCCAAGTATTACAGCAAGATCCTCGTCCTGCTTATAAAAAGGGAGAACAAAGTGATAGAATTTATGCGGTACACTTACTCGAATTCAATGTTCGCTGGCAAGTCAATGGACAACAGACACTTGTTCTTAGTGTAGAACCGCGGTAACTTGCTATTATCTTCATTGATATTGCTATCATGAATAATCTAATCTGAGAGTCATTCTCATGTCTTTAGACAAATCAGATTGAAAAAAATGCTTTGCCCCTTTTGGCAGACCTAAGTCACTGGTAGACTAAAGTCCTTCTCTAATTATATTGATATAGACTGGCGTGACAGTCAGCCTAAGTATTTTTGTTCTAATGGAACCTAATAATGCGTACTAGCCACTATTTGCTCTCTACTTTAAAAGAGACACCTGCTGATGCAGAAATTGTCAGCCATCAACTTATGCTTCGCGCAGGCATGATCCGTAAACTCGCTTCTGGTCTTTATGATTGGATGCCGACAGGGGTTCGTGTTCTAAGAAAAATTGAAAAAATTGTTCGTGAAGAGATGGACAACGCAGGATCACTTGAGATTTCAATGCCCGTTGTTCAACCCGCTGACTTATGGCTAGAAAGTGGTCGCTGGGAACAGTATGGCCCTGAATTACTGCGTTTTTCAGACAGAGGTGAGCGCCCATTCGTTTTAGGCCCAACTCATGAAGAAGTTGTTACTGATATTGTTCGTAATGAAATTACCTCTTACAAACAACTTCCACTGAACTTATATCAAATTCAAACTAAATTCCGCGACGAAGTACGCCCTCGTTTTGGTGTTATGCGTTCTCGTGAATTTATCATGAAAGATGCTTACTCTTTCCATATCTCTCAAGAGTCTTTACAAGAGACTTACGACAGAATGTACGAAGCTTACAGCAAAATTTTCTCACGTATTGGTTTAGATTTCCGTCCAGTACTTGCAGATACAGGCTCTATCGGTGGTAATGCCTCTCATGAGTTCCAAGTTTTAGCAGACAGCGGTGAAGATGACATCGTCTTCTCAACTGGCTCTGACTATGCAGCCAATATCGAATTAGCAGAAGCAGTAATGCCTGCAACTCCACGAGCTGCTGCAACTGAAGAATTACGTTTAGTGGATACACCAAACGCTAAAACAATTGCTGAATTAGTTGAACAATTCAATCTACCAATTGAAAAAACAGTTAAGACACTGATTGTTCATGGTACAAAAGAGAGTGGTCACCCATTAGTTGCATTATTAGTCCGTGGCGATCACGAACTTAATGAAGTTAAAGCAGAAAAATGCGCTATCGTTGCAGCACCTTTAACTTTCGCTACTGAAGCTGAGATTCGCCAAGCTGTAAATGCAGGTCCAGGTTCATTAGGCCCAGTTAATCTGCCACTACCAGTTATTATGGATCGTTCTGTTTCTGTGATGAGTGATTTCGGTGCAGGTGCAAACGTTGATGGTAAACACTATTTTGGTATCAACTGGGAGCGTGACCTGCCTGTTGCTGAAATTGCAGACATCCGTAATGTTGTTGAAGGCGATCCAAGCCCAGACGGTAAAGGAACGTTACTAATCAAACGTGGTATTGAAGTTGGTCATATCTTCCAACTTGGCACAAAATATTCAGAAGCATTAAAAGCAACCGTACAAAACGAAGAAGGTCATAACCAAATCGTTACTATGGGCTGTTATGGTATTGGTGTAACTCGTATTGTTGCTGCCGCTATTGAACAAAATCATGATGCTCGCGGTATTATTTGGCCAGATGCGATTGCACCATTCCAAGTTGCTATTTTACCAATGAATATGCATCGTTCTTATCGTGTTAAAGAAGTCGCTGACAAACTTTATGACGAATTACGTGCTCAAGGTATTGATGTTCTGTTTGATGATCGTAAAGAACGTCCGGGTGTCATGTTTGCTGATATGGAACTTATCGGTATTCCACACACGATCGTGATTGGTGATCGTAACCTCGATAACAATCAAATCGAATATAAAGCACGTCGTAGTGATGATAAATCACTAGTCAATGTTGACGATGTTGTTGCCTTTATCAAAGAGCAACTCGCTTAATCATTAAGCCTCTTGACGATAAGAGGCTTCATTGAGCAACAAAAAACCCGCAAAAGCGGGTTTTTTATTAGGAATAGAATAACTAAAACTTAGCTTCTGCTACCACGATGATTTCCACAAGAACCATGACGATTAAAACGAGGTTTTTCATCTGCGACAACTAAAGCTCGGTCATATTGACCGTCTTCCATTGAAGGACGAATACTGTAATAACCATTTACTTCGAGGTAAACAGGTGTTCCACCCTCAACACCCGTTGAGAAATAGCCTTTTTCCAATTCAATACCACTGGCTGCGTAAACACGCCCTGATTGGCAATCTTTAAACGTACCTGCATCAGCAAAATAAGTGAACTCGCCGGCAAGCTGTTTAGGTTGAACCTTAGCTAAAGTATAATTTAGTTCTGAATTAATAACGTTGCCATCAATATCAAGCATGACTAATTTATCTTCACGAGGTAAATAATAGCTCTTCTCACCATAACTATTAGTCAATGTCAGCTTATCTTTACCTAATACCCATGTTCCTGATTCAAAGAAACTACGTTTATCATCAGGTGAACCTTGATAGCTTTGCTCCATAACATAAGAGCCATCTTGATTAACAAGAATTGTCGTGTCGATGCCAGAGCAATCGGCACAAGGCAAAATACTGTTGTAAGTTTGGTCTACAATTTTTCCATCAAGTGATAAGCCAATATTATTTTGGCAACCTGATAGTATAAATAACCCAGCAGCAACGGCTACAAATAAAAATTTTTTCCCCATCATCGACTCCCTACATTCTGGGTACTTTTTAATAAATCATTCTCTATATGATTCTAACATTTTTTAAAATAAAAGGGGGCAATAAAACAAGCTTTAAGATAAATGCACCCATAATTGTTAATTATTTCTCAAATCACTTCGAATAAAGAACTATTTCAGAAAATTATTATAATAACTATTGTGCTCACATCGAATAACAGCATAATGATTTTATTCTGAATTATTCACTGGCGGCAACACCGCCACGAAAGAGTGGTGAGGGAATATGTCAACAAATACAGAATATCAACCAATTAACTGTGATGATTATGAGTATCTGGAGTTAGCATGCCAGCGTGGTTTAGCGCTCCATATTGAACTGCATGATGGTGAGCTTATTGAAGGTGTTGCGGATGACCTTTTCTTAAGCAAGAAAGTTGAATACCTAAAAGTCAAAACGTCTGAAGGCTCTAAAGATTTACGACTGGATGTTATTGCCAGTTTTTCTAATCCCGAACTTGGGACAATTGTTATAAAATCGGAATAACCGAATAAAGAACAACCGCCAACCGGCGGTTGTTCATTCATGAGCCTTTCGCCACTCAATAGTAATAGCGTGTTCTGATGTTGCTTTTCCCTCAAAAGTAACAAATGTGTCAATAGCTGCAATTAGCGTATCATTATAATAAATCAAAGGGATCCGGGTTCTACGCCAAGGTGCAACTTCAAGCTCTTGCCAAATCTTTTTACTATGTCGAGCGTGCTCTCGCCCTACAATACGTAAAGATGCTTGTGTTAAACCAAAACGCACAGTGACTTTTTCATCACTCGAAGGCTTTCTGACAGTGTTTTTTCCAGTTTCGGCTACGAGTGATAGAGCCCCTAATCCATTAGGTAAACATAAAGGCTCATTGAGCGACCACTCAATAGCATGCTCAGCAGGCTCTTTAATGATTGGAACTAGATAAAGGCGCTGTTTATAACGTCTGACTTCATCTTGATAAAATTGTAATCTAGGTTCGGCATCCGCTTTGGCTGAAGCCACTTCTTGCCATAGTCGTAATATTTGTTGTCTTGATGGCATGGTTTTATTGTGTTTAGCAAACCAGCGCCTCAGTAAAGCATTGCGCTTTATAACACTACAATGGGCAAGTTGATTAATATCTAAGCTGTGTTCACTGTCCATTAAACCATTAAGTTCAGAATCTAATAGTTCGTCTAGTAGTGCTTCTTGTTCACCACACAATGCAGCACTTCTAGTTACCGCTTGTGAAAAATGAGGCCAACGTTGGGCTAGTAAGGGCATAACACGCAATCGTAGAAAATTGCGATCATAACGATCATCTTGATTACTATCGTCTTCTATCCAATTTAATCGTTGCTCTGTCGCATAGGACTCAATTTGCTCACGAGTAATATTAAGTAATGGCCGAAGTAAATAACTATTCTCAAACACCATCTTGGCAGGCATTGAAGACAGTCCAGCAGGACCACTGCCTCGCTTTAAAGCCAATAAAAAAGTTTCAGCTTGATCATCTTGGTGTTGAGCAGTCACTAATACTTGTTGTGGCTGTAAGTATCGGCGAAAAGCTTGATAACGCGCCTCTCTTGCACCACTTTCAAGGCCGCCCTCTTTAGGATCTATATTCACTTTTTCACTGATAAAATCGACACGCCATTGCTGACAATATTGTTTACAGTGAGCAAGCCAATCATCTGCTTTGATATTTAATCCATGATGAATATAGATAGCTGTTAATTCTAAAGGTAACTGGAATTCATCACGCAAACGAACAAGCCCATGCAATAAAACTGTTGAATCTACCCCACCACTAAAACCCACCAAAATTTTAGTGTAAGGATCAATCTGTTGTTTGATTTCTTCAAGAAGTGAACAGTTTTCCAGTTCCATAGCATTATCATTTATCTGTGAATTCAGATGATTATGTTAAGCTTTTCTACCTGATTTTGCACGAATACAAAGCATTCCTGCAATTAATACCATACCCAAGGATCTTGAATGGCTCATAGAAAGAGCCAAAAGAAAGCAGAATATTGATTATTCTGCCTTTGAACAAAAGCTATTTATGCTGTAAAACCACCATCGACCAAATAAGAGGCTCCAGTGACAAACGAAGCTGCGTCACTAGCCAAAAAAGCTACAACATTAGCCACTTCTTCTGGCGTACCAAGACGACCAATCGGGTGCAATGTCGCCAACTTTTGCTTATCTAGTTCACGCCCATCTAATAAAGGTGTATCAATATACCCTGGACAAACCGCATTAATACGAATACCTTTGCTTGCATAATCAATAGCAAGTGTTTGTGTCAGTAATTTAACACCACCTTTTGATGCACAATAGGCAGGAAACTCGTGTTGACCAACAAAGGAGCAAATCGAACTACAATTAACAATTGCACCTGATAGTTTGTTTTTCAGCCAATATTGAATAGCTGCACGATTAATCAGAAAGAGCCCATTAAGATTAACGTCTAATACCCCTTTCCATTTTTCATATTCTAATTTATCTGCAATGTTATCAGTTAAAACACCAGCATTAGCAAAAATGAAATCCAGTCGTCCATATTTATTTACTACATAATCAATAAGTTGTTCGTTCTCTTTTTCACTTTTCACATCCATTTGTATAAATTCACCCGAAAGCCCTTTTTCTCTTAGGTATTTTTCTGCTTTTTGCCCTCGGGTTAAATTACTGCCAGTAATAACAACAGATGCGCCTAAGGATAAAAACTTTTCCGCAGAAGCTAATCCAATCCCGCTATTACCACCTGTAATTATCCCAACCTTACCATTAAACGATATCATCGCTTTTTCCTCACAAAAGAAGTAAATGACCCTATAAAATAATAGATAGGGTTGATTATTCTTTTAGTAAAAAAGTGAATTAATATTGTTTTTGAGATCAACTTAACATATTGATATATAATATATTATAGTGAATATAACCTCATTTTATTGTCTCAATGAGGATAGTTTTTAGAGACAAAAAAACCTCATGTTATCAACATGAGGTTTTCTTTTACTTTTTGAATAACATGGTGCTATCAGCAGTAACCGTATTCCATTAAACGTTGGTAGCGACGGTTTGTTAGCTCTTCTGATTCAAATGCATCTAACTCGTCTAAATCAGCTTTGATTTGTGCTTTTAAAGACGCTGCAATTTCATCATAGTGACGATGTGCGCCACCTAAAGGCTCAGGAATAACTGTATCAATCAGCTTAAGCTCTTTTAAACGATTTGCAGTGATACCCATCGCTTCTGCGGCTAATGGTGCTTTATCAGCGCTTTTCCAAAGGATAGATGCACAACCTTCTGGTGAAATAACAGAATAGGTGCTGTATTGCAGCATATTCACTTTATCACCAACACCAATGGCTAGTGCACCACCAGAACCACCTTCGCCAATAACAGTACAGATGATTGGCACACCAAAGCGTGACATTTCACGTAAGTTACGTGCAATCGCTTCTGATTGACCACGCTCTTCAGCACCAACACCTGGATAAGCACCAGGAGTATCAATAAAGGTGATAATAGGAAGATTAAAACGTTGCGCCATTTCCATTAAACGAAGCGCTTTGCGATAGCCTTCTGGCGCTGGCATACCAAAGTTACGGCGGATTTTCTCTTTCGTTTCACGCCCTTTTTGGTGCCCAATAACCATCACTGGACGACCATCTAAACGAGCGATACCACCAACAATGGCTTTATCATCAGCATAAGCACGGTCGCCTGCTAATTCTTGGAAGTCAGTAAAGATACGATGAATATAATCCAGTGTGTAAGGTCTTAATGGATGACGTGCAAGTTGCGCTACTTGCCATGCACCAAGATCAGAAAAAATCTTACGCGTTAGCTCTAGGCTTTTTTCTCTTAAGCGTGAAACTTCTTCATCTATATTAATATCAATTTTTTCATCATGTTGGCTAACTGCGGTTAGCGAATCAATTTTCGCTTCTAACTCGGCAATTGGCTGTTCAAAATCCAGAAAATTAAGACTCATAACATTCCTATTTTAGTCAAATTCTAATTCTACCTGCTCATTACCCAGCAGAGTTCGCAGATCCGTTAAAAGCATATCTGTTGGCGTTACACGCCAAGTCGCACCAAATCGTAAACGTGCACAGGCATCATGCTTTTCAAAATAAAGGTGAACCGGTATCGTGCCTGAACGATGAGGTTCTAAAACGCCGCGAAGACGATTTAATAATTGCTCATTAATTTGCCTGTCCGATAATGAGATAGCAAGTCCTCGTGCATATTTTTCACGGGCTTCGTTGATATCCATAAGTTCGCGGACTGTCATTTTAAGCCCACCATTAAAATCATCAAAGCTGACCTGCCCAGTAGCAATTAAAATCTTGTCTTGTTCTAATAAATGTTGGTATTTATCCAATGCATCAGAAAATAACATAATTTCTAAGCGACCTGAACGATCATCTAAGGTACAAACGCCAATCCGATTTCCACGTTTCGTTGTAAATACTTTAGAAGCAAGTACTAAGCCTGCTACCTTCACCATTTGACCACGAGGTGTTGGTACTAAATCTTTTAGACGCGTTCCTGCCGCATATCGTTCAATTTCTTTTAAATAACGAGTGATCGGATGACCTGTTAAATATAAACCTAACGTCTCTCGCTCACCTTCTAAAACGACTTGATCTGGCCATTTAGGTATATTGGCATAAGAACGCTCAACTTGTTCAGGAGCTTCAGCTAACACACCAAACATATCCGATTGGCCTATTGCTTCAGCCTTAGCATGTTGGTCTGCGGCTTTTAATGCATCTTCTAATGAAGACATTAAAGCAGCACGATGAGGTCCCAGCTTATCGAATGCGCCTGACATTATCAGTTTTTCCATCACTCGGCGATTCAATTTTTTGGTTTCTGTTCTAGCACAGAGATCAAAAATATCTTTAAAGTGACCGCCTTGCTGACGCGCCTCTACAATCGCTTCAATTGGCCCTTCACCCACACCTTTAATGGCTCCAATACCATAAACGATTTCGCCTTCATCATTTACGTGGAAATGATAAAGACCGCTATTAATATCAGGAGGAAGAACCTTTAAGCCCATTCTCCAACATTCATCAACCAATCCCACCACTTTTTCAGTGTTATCCATATCTGCCGTCATTACAGCAGCCATAAATTCAGCTGGATAGTGGGCTTTTAGCCACAATGTTTGATAAGAAACTAATGCATACGCTGCTGAGTGTGATTTGTTAAATCCATAACCGGCGAATTTCTCCACCAAGTCAAAGATCCTCATAGCAAGCTCACCATCGACACCGTTTTTAATAGCACCCTCTTCAAAAACAGAGCGTTGCTTTGCCATTTCTTCAGGTTTTTTCTTACCCATTGCGCGTCGTAACATATCCGCGCCACCTAGCGTATATCCCGCAAGAACCTGTGCAATTTGCATAACTTGTTCTTGATATAGGATAACACCATAGGTTGGTTCTAGAACGGGCTGTAAGCTTTCATGTTGCCACTTAACATCAGGATATGAGATCTCTTCAACACCGTGTTTACGGTCAATAAAGTTATCTACCATGCCTGATTGCAATGGCCCCGGACGAAATAGGGCAACAAGTGCAATCATATCTTCAAAACAGTCAGGACGTAGGCGTTTGATGAGATCTTTCATACCACGAGATTCTAACTGGAATACCGCGGTCGTTTCTGAACGCTGCAACATGTCAAAACTGCGCTGATCCGTTAATGGGATCGCCGAAATATCAACAGGTTCGAGAGACTTTTTAGCTCGTCGGGCATTAATCATCTCTAATGCCCAGTTAATGATGGTTAGTGTTCTTAAACCTAAGAAATCGAATTTAACAAGACCCGCGTATTCAACGTCGTTCTTATCAAATTGTGTAACGGGGTTATTTCCCTCAGCATCACAATAAAGTGGCGCAAAATCGGTGATTTTCGTTGGTGAAATAACGACACCACCCGCGTGTTTACCCGCATTACGCGTCACACCTTCTAATTTACGAGCCATATCAATAAGAGATTTAACCTCTTCATCGGCTTCATAAATTTCTGGTAATTGAGGCTCGGCTGCAAACGCTTTTTCCAGCGTCATACCTGGATCAGGAGGAACGAGTTTTGAAATTCTATCAACAAAACCGTAAGGGTGTCCTAAAACACGGCCAACATCGCGAATAACGGCTTTCGCCGCCATCGTACCAAATGTAATGATCTGAGATACCGCATCTCGACCATACATCTCAGCAACGTGGTCGATAACTCTATCGCGTTTTTCCATACAGAAATCGACGTCAAAGTCTGGCATCGATACACGTTCTGGGTTAAGAAAACGTTCGAAAAGTAAGTCGAATTCAAGAGGATCAAGATCAGTGATTTTGAGTGAGTAAGCGACTAATGAACCAGCACCAGAACCACGCCCTGGTCCTACCGGAACACCGTTATCTTTAGACCACTGAATAAATTCCATCACGATCAGGAAGTAACCAGGGAATCCCATTTGGTTAATCACTTGCAGCTCAATATCAAGACGCTCATCATATTCAGGGCGTCTTTTTTGTCGCTCTTCAGGATCGGGAAATAAAAAGGCTAAGCGTTCTTCTAAACCTTCTTTCGATTTTTTGACAAGGAAATCTTCTGTGCTCATATCCCCAGTTGGGAATTGTGGAAGAAAGTATTCCCCTAAGCGGATCGTGACATTACAGCGTTTAGCGATTTCAACACTGTTTTCTAATGCTTCAGGTATATCAGCAAATAATTCACACATTTCTTCTTCTGTGCGCATATATTGCTGAGGACTATAATTCTTAGGACGTTTGGGATCAGATAACGTAAAACCATCATGAATTGCGACACGAATTTCATGTGCATCAAAATCATCACTGTCGAGAAAACAGACATCATTGGTTGCAACGACGGGCAGGCCTTTTTCAGAAGCCAGCGCCACTGCTTCATGAAGATAAGTTTCCTCATCAGTACGACCTGTACGAATAAGTTCTAGGTAATAACTGTCGGGAAAATGAGTTTGATAATATTCAAGGCACTGATCAACTAAAGCGCGATTTCCGCGAAGTAGGAACTTACCCACATCCCCCATTCTACCGCCAGAAAGCAACAAGAGCCCTTCTTTGTAGGTTGTTAACCACTCTTGTTTAATCGTCGGTCCAGCAGCACCATAACCGTGTTTGTAAGCTTCTGAAATCAATAAAGTGAGGTTTTGGTAGCCTACATTATTACGGGCAAGAATAGTAAGATGAGCATATTCATCACCTAATAATTCTGTTTCAAGGTAAACATCAGCACCAATGATAGGTTTAATGCCAGCACCATGTGCAGCACCATAAAATTTCACTAACCCACATAAGTTAGTGAAATCAGTAATCGCAAAAGCAGGCATTCCCAGCGAAGCCACTTTCTTCACAAGAGGCCCTGTTTTTGCCAATCCATCGATCATTGAATAATCGCTGTGTACCCTAAGATGGATAAAACGAGGATCTGCCATAGTGTTTAATTACTCTGTGGATTACTTTAAATTTAAAGCACGTTTTACAGGCGCAAAACTTTTTCGATGATAGGGTGTTGCCCCTAATAAGGCTAGTTTTTCCATATGGAAAACAGTTGGATACCCTTTATGTTTAGCAAAACCATAATCAGGGTAAAGCTTATCTAACTCTTCCATTTCTCTATCACGAGTCACTTTAGCAAGAATAGAAGCTGCACTAATTTCTTGAACTAAACTATCACCTTTTATAACCGCTTGAGAGGCCATTGGTAATTTAGGGCAACGGTTACCATCAATTAAGACCATATCAGGTGTTATTGATAATCCCGCAACAGCACGTTCCATTGCTTTCATGGTTGCCCAAAGAATATTTAATTCATCAATTTCTTCTGGCTCTGCACGGCCTATCGCCCAGCATAATGCTTTTTCTTTTATTTCGTCATAAAGAGCATTACGCTTTTTTTCTGTTAGCTTTTTGGAGTCTGTTAATCCTTCAATTGGATTTGCTGGATCAAGAATAACAGCAGCGGTAACTACTGCACCGACTAATGGGCCTCGACCAACCTCATCAACTCCAGCAATAAGATTTGCTTTTGGATATACAAATTCCATTATTTTTCTACCAATTCTAATACTGCATTTGCTGCTTGCTCATCCGCATTACAACGAATGTCACTATGTAGCTGTAAAAATATCTCTTTTAATTGACGTACTTTTTCTTCATCGGTTAAAAGAGGTAAAAGTTGTTGTGCTAACGCTGAGGGTTCGCACTCTTCTTGCAATAATTCTTTGATAATTTCTCGGCCAGCTAACAAATTAGGTAACGAGACATAAGGCGTTTTAACTAACCTTTTTGCTAACCAGAAAGTAAATGGTTTCATGCGATAGCCAACAACCATCGGGCATTTCGTTAACATGCATTCTAATGCAGCGGTACCTGATGCTAACAATGTCGCATCGCTCGCTGTCATTGCTTCTCTTGCTTGCCCATCAAGAAGTTGTATTTCAAGCTCTGGTGCCACATTTTGATGTATCTGTTCAAATTGGGCTCGTCGCTTAGCATTAACTAATGGCACAACAATATGAAGAGCGGGGATTTGCTGTTTTAGTAACTGTGCTGTTTTTATAAAATCAGCACTTAGCATTTCAACTTCAGCATGACGACTACCGGGAAGCAGTGCTAAGCAAGGGATTTCTTCAGATATCCCTAGATGTTCACGAGCAGCCTTTTTATCTGGATTTAAGGCGATGGCATCAGCCATTGTATGGCCAATAAAACGACAAGGAACCTGATACTTATCATAAAACGCTTTTTCAAAAGGCAGAAAAGCTAAGACGAGATCCGTCGCTTTACCAATTTTGAAAACACGTTTTTGACGCCAAGCCCACACAGATGGACTGACATAGTGAATAGTTTTGATCCCTTTTTGCTTTAAACGACCTTCAAGAGTGATATTAAAATCAGGTGCGTCAATCCCCACGAAAACATCTGGTTTTAATTCTGAGAATCGTTGAGTGAGATCTTTTCTGATCTTTAATAAGCGAGGTAATCGTTCGAGAACTTCAACGATCCCCATGACGGCAAGCTCTTCCATCTCATACCAAGCTTCACAACCTTCAGCTTGCATAAGAGGCCCAGCAACGCCGACAAAGCGAACATTGGGATGCATTTGTTTTAGAGCGCGGATTAATCCCGCGCCCAAGATATCACCGGACGTTTCACCAGCAACTAAGCCGATAACTAACGGACACTGAGTAGTAGATAATTGGCCTGACAAGGTCATATCCTAATTAGCGAATGATACCGCGGTTAGATTTTGCTGAGTTCTCCAGAAAATCACTGAACAGTTTGACATGCGGATTATTATTATCAGCAACCAATTGTCCAATTTCTTCACGCGCTTCTTCCAGTGTTTTACCATTACGATAAAGTACTTTGTAAGCATTACGAATTGCATGAAGATCTTCTTTAGCAAAACCTCTGCGCTTTAACCCTTCAATATTCAGCCCATAAGGAGTCGCGTGGTTTCCTTGTGCAATAACAAAAGGAGGAACATCTTGTGCCACGCCTGAACATCCACCGACCATCACATGAGAGCCAATTTGGCAAAACTGATGAACGGCGCTCATACCACCGATAATCACAAAATCACCTAAAGTGACGTGACCACCCAGTGTGCCGTTATTTGCAATAATACAACGATCACCAATGATACAATCATGTGCGACGTGGGTATTAATCATCAGTAGATTATCGTTACCAATTTTTGTGATATTGCCACCTTGGGTTGTTCCACGGTGGATAGTCACACTTTCACGAATAAGGTTTCGATCACCAATAATGACTTGCGTTGGTTCACCACGATATTTCAGATCCTGATTAACTTCACCGATAGAAGTGAATTGATAAATCTGATTATCTCGGCCAATGCGTGTGTGCCCATTGATAACAACATGAGATTTGATGTCAGTACCTTCACCAATCTCAACGTTAGCACCAATGACACAAAAAGGGCCAATGCGAACATTAGCACCGATTACCGCACCCTCTTCAATAATTGAGGAAGGGTGAATTACTGCGGATTTATCTATCATAGGCTAGACCTCACGGCGGCGAGCACACATCATTTCAGCTTCGCAAGCAATTTCCCCATCAACTTTAGCGACGCCTTTAAAGCGAGCAACACCACGACGTTCTTTAATGAATTCTACCTCTAGGATCATTTGATCCCCAGGTAAGACAGGACGTTTAAAGCGAGCACCGTCAATAGCAGCAAAATAGTAGAGTTCACCAGGTTCCAGCTTTCCTACACTTTTGAATGCTAAAATACCCGTTGCCTGTGCCATGGCTTCGAGGATCAGTACGCCCGGAAAAATTGGTTTTCCTGGAAAGTGACCTTGAAAGAAAGGCTCATTAAAAGATACATTTTTTACTGCTCTTAGAAATTTCTTTTCTTCAAAATCAAGGACACGATCAACCAATAAGAATGGGTAACGGTGTGGAAGTAAATCTAAAATTTCTTCGATTTGCAGAGTATGATTCTCACTCATTGCAATACTCTTCCTGTCTAATAAAACTGAGTCTAATTAATAATGACACGACCTGCTGTGACTCAAAAAGTGAGTTAACCCGCAGGTCGCAAAATGGGTAACATTCGTCAATGACGTATATTGTTACTTGTCGCTACTTTCTACTTGACGTTCAAGCGACTTGAGCCTTTTTTGCATTTCATCAATTCGCAACACAAGAGCTGCGGTTTTACGCCATGCTTTATTCGATTGCAGCGGAATTCCTGAAGAATAAACACCCGGCTCAGTGATAGGACGCATTACCATTCCCATACCTGTTACCGTGACTTTATCACAGATTTCCATGTGACCATTGATAACACTTGCTCCACCAATCATACAATAGCGGCCTATTTTCAGGCTGCCCGCCATGATGACACCACCAGCAACTGCGGTATTATCACCAATAATAACGTTATGTGCGATTTGGCACTGGTTATCAATGATAACACCATTACCGATAACTGTGTTATCTAATGCGCCTCGGTCGATTGTAGTACATGCACCGATTTCAACGCGGTCACCAATCACTACTGAACCTAATTGTGGAATTTTGATCCAATTACCACGTTCATTAGCATAACCAAAACCATCTGAACCAATCACAGTACCTGACTGAACCAAACAATCTTTACCAATGATAACTTCATGATAAATAGATACATTTGCCCATAAACGGCTATTGTCGCCAATATGTGCTTTTTTACCCACAAAACAACCGGCACCAATCACAACATTATCACCAAGGATAACATCAGATTCGATAACGGCATTTGCACCCACTGATACATTTTTTCCTAACTTAGCGTCAGGAGAAATAACAGCACTTGGATGGATATCTTGTGCTGGCTGCGGTGTTGTATCCATTATCTGTGCCATTTGAGCATAGGCAAGATACGGGTTTTTCACCACAAGTGCGGCAACGGGACAAAACGGAAGATCAGCTTCTGTTAATACAACAGCAGCAGCCTGACATTCACTTAATTTTTCACGATAGCGACTATCGGAAAGAAATGTAATTTGTTCGCTATTTGCTAGGCTCATTGAAGCAAGACCGGCGATAGTGATATCACCATCGCCGTGTAACTGTGCATTCAACTGCTGAGCAAGATCAGCTAATCGAATTGAAAACATCTATTATTTAACCTGTTTTTGAACCTGAGCAGTAATATCTTTACCATCTGCGAAATAAGGTACAGTGTTAGCATCAAGGATCACATCATAGCCTTCTTTCTTCGCTACTGCATCAACAGCGTCTAATACACGTTTCATGATTTTGTTACGTTCTTCAGCTTGACGACGGCTAAAGTCTTGCTCAAAAGCTTGTGCTTTTTGTGCATATGCTTCACGTTTAGCAACCAGATCTTTCTCTGTATTTGCACGTTGTGTTGCATTCATAGTTGGCGCGTCTTTTTGATATTTCTCAACAGCTGTCTGTAATGCTTTACCTAAGTTCTGCAATTCAGTGTCACGTGATTTGAATTCATTTTCCAATTGTTTCTCTACCGCATCACGGTTAGGAATTTGTTGGAGAACTTGACCGATGTTCACAACACCTACTTTATCTGCGGCTTGAACACCTGCTGACATGGTCAATGCCATTCCTAGGGCAGCGGCACATAACAATTTTTTCACGATTAAACTCCTTAAAACCAAAAATAATTTTTTGTCAGAAATCGGATGCCTTTTTCAGCATTGTGAATCAGGCATCAACTTTACTTACATCGCTACCACGTTCTACCAATATTAAACTGGAATTGCTCTGATTTATCGCCTTCGTAATCTTTTATTGGCTTAGCATAAGAGAATACTAACGGACCTAAAGGAGATAACCATTGTAACGCAACACCGGTTGAAACACGTATATCACTTGCACGGCTATAATCAGGCATACCTGCTGTCCAAGCTGAGTTAGTGCTACTCCACTTAGTATCCCACACCGTACCTGCATCAACAAACAGAGAGGTTCTAACTGAAGATGAGTATTTATCATCTACAAATGGCGTTGGAGTGATCAGCTCAAAACTTGCCACAGCCATTGCGTTACCACCGATAGCATCGCTAGATGGCTCACCTGGTTTTGGCTTACCATTTGCATCGAGGTAAACCGCTTTAGGACCGATATTATTTGAACGGAAACCACGAACTGTACCCGAACCACCTGCATAGAAGTTTTCATAGAATGGTAATTCTTTACCACCTAAACCATCACCGTAGCCTAAACGACCTTTAAGTAAGGTTACCCAAGACTCTTTCTCATTAATTGGGTAATAGTACATACCGTCCCAAGTGACTTTATAGTACTTGTTGTCAGAGCCTGGTACAGTCACACGTCCACTTAAGTTACTTCTCGCACCTGATGTTGGGAAGAAACCTTTGTTTAAGTTATTAAATGTCCAACCCATACTGACAGTATAGTCATCAGCATTAAACGATTCACGTTTATCAAAGCCTGGATTTTCACCCATACTTTCTAGGTAACGCCACATTGCAACCTGCGGTTCCATACGTGACAGACCATTATGAGTATAGCCTAAGCCAAGACGTGCTGAGTTATATTCATTAATTGGGAAGCCTAATGTACCATCTACACCATAAGATTTATTGGTATAACCAGATAAATCAGCATCATTAGCGCGGAAGTCATTATAGAAAATACGTCCGCCTAAACTCACACCATTAACGGTAAAGTATGGGTCAGTCACAGATAATTCTGCGTAAGTTGAGTAATCATTTTTACTCGCGTTAATAGCAACTGCGTTACCTGTACCTAACCAGTTATCTTGAGTAACACCTACTTGGAAGCTCACGCCACTTTCAGTACCGAAACCGACACCAAAGTTAAGAGAGCCAGTGTTACGCTCTTTGACACGATAAACGATATCAACCTGATCAGGAGAACCTGGAATACGCTGAGTTTCTGTTTCAACCGTTTCGAAATAACCTAAACGATTTAAACGCTCTTTACCTTGTTCAACTAAATCGCTACCTAACCATGCACCTTCCATTTGACGCATTTCACGACGTAAAACAGAGTCTTTAGTGATGTCATTACCAGCGAAACGGACTTGACGAACATAGAAACGGTTTCCTGCATCTACGTTTACATGCAGTTTGACGGTTTTATTTTCATCATTAATTTCAGGGTTTGTCATAACACGAGGATAAGCATATCCATAACGACCTAACAGATTTTTAATATCATTTTCTGTTTTAGTGACTTGCGCGCCATTATAAAGAGAGCCAGGTGCAATTTCGATAAGCTCTTCAATTTGTTTAGTGTAGCCCGCCGTATTACCATTGACTTCAGTATTTTCTACTGTGTATTTATCACCTTCTTTCAGGTTAATGGTAATGTAAATTCCTTTTTTGTCTGGCGTTAAACTGACATTCGTCGATTCAATATCAAAACGGGCATAACCACGATCAAGATAGAAGCTTCTTAATGTTTCTAAGTCACCAGCTAGTTTTTGCTTCTGATATTTTTCATCAGCCGCTAAGTTCCACCAAGGAACATCATCACGTAATTGGAATCGGTTAACGAGCTCAGCAGTAGAAAATGCTTTATTACCAACAATGTTGATTTGCTGAATAGTTGCTGAAACACCCTCTGCAAACACGAGTTTTAAGTCAACACGATTACGAGGAAGAGGTGTAACAACCACTTTTACAGTTGCATTATATTTACCAACACTATAATAGAAATCTTCAAGCCCTTTCTCGATATTCGCTAGCATTGTACGGTCAAGTGTTTCACCGATACGAATGTTAGAAGCATCAAGGTTCTGTTTTAGCATATCTTCCTTGATTGCTTTGTTACCAGAGAAAGTAATGCTGGCAATAGTTGGACGCTCTTTTACTTGAACAATCAGAGTATTTCCGTCACGCAGGACACGAACATCATCAAAGTTTCCTGTCGCAAATAATGAACGGATAGTTCGACTGATATCATCATTACCGACCGAGTCTCCAACCCGGACAGGCATGTTCAGTAATGCTGCACCAACGGCGACGCGTTGAAGACCTTCAAATTGAATGTCCTGAACTACGAATCCGTCTGAACCGTATGCAGTGGCGCTGCCCAGCAGCAGCGACGCTATAAGCAACTTTTTCATCGCCATCGTTGTTTTGTGTTTTCCTAACCGGTCCCTGCTTACCAATTATAAGCGAGAGAAATCATTGAAAAGTGCAAGTCCCATTAAAAGCATCAGTGCCATAATACCAATACGATAACAGAAATCTTGTACACGCTCAGATACCGGCCCTCCCTTTATCTTCTCGATAACCAGGAAAAGCAGGTGCCCGCCATCTAGGACAGGCAGGGGAAACAAGTTAATGATCCCCAAATTGACACTGATAAGCGCCATAAACATCAAATAATAAACAAAACCAGAATCAGCAGACATTCCTGCGCCTTTCGCGATAGAAACAGGTCCACTAAGGTTAGTTAATTTGACGTCACCAACCACTAACTTGCCAATCATTTTGACAGTTAAACCCATCAACTGCCATGTTTTATCAGATGCTTCATAGAGCGCTGAAAATGGGTTGTATTGCTGCATTATCAAATATTGCTCATCAGGAGGTAATATTTGCAATTGCGCACCAACTTGCCCTACTTCAGTACCATCTTTCAGTGCAACAGCTGTCGGTGTAATATTCAACATCAACGACGAGCCGTTACGTTCAACAAGAAGCTCCAAGACTTTATTTGGACTTTGTCGAACAAAATAAGTAAATGGATGCCATGTATCAATTGGCTGACCGTCAACTTTAACGATACGATCCCCTGCCTGTAAACCCGCTTTTTCAGCAGCGGAGCCTTCCGTAACTTCAATAATCTTTGAGTCTAACCTTGCGCCAACAGGCATTATCCCTAGGGACAAGATAGGATCTTGTTTTTCAGGATCAAAATTCCATTGTTGTAAATTCAGTATATTCTCACTCTCAGAAAGAGAATTTAGATCTGAAACAACGAATGAAACCTCTTTGGCACCAATTTGACTCACTAACGCTAAACGAACTGCATTCTGATCAGGCGTTTCGATACCTGCAACGGATTTTAGTTCCATTCCAGGCGTTAATTTTGCTTGTTCTGCGATAGAATTCGGACGAATGTCTGCAATTATAGGTTTTAATGCAGGAACACCTATCATAAAAACTATCCAATAGGCGACTATCGCTAACAAAAAGTTGGCAATAGGTCCTGCGGCAACAACCGCGGCACGCTGACCAACTGTTTTATTATTAAATGCAAGATGACGGCGCTCAGGTGCAACCTCAGCGACTCTTTCATCTAACATTTTTACATAGCCACCCAAAGGTATCCATGCGATAACAAATTCAGTGCCATGTTTATCTATTTTGCGCCAAATTGCTTTTCCAAAACCAATAGAAAAACGCTCGACATAAATACCACAGCGCCTAGCTACCCAAAAATGCCCAAACTCATGTACCGTAATTAAAATACCTAAAACGATAATAAATGCGGCAAGATTCCACAGGATACCCATTACTTACCTTTATAGTTTAAAGCCAGAAGAAATCAGAAAGACCAATCCTGCAAAGACTGGGATAGCCGCAGTCAAACTATCAATTCTATCAAGCACACCACCATGTCCTGGTATCAATTGGCTACTGTCTTTAATGCCTGAAACACGTTTAAACATGCTTTCTGCTAGATCACCAAATACCGATACTATGACGACAACGCCAGATATTAATAACAAGTTATTGGGTACTTCAGTCACAGGTGCAAAATAAGTAAATAACCACGATGCAACACCTGCCGTAATCAACCCACCAACTAACCCTTCGAGGGTTTTACCTGGGGATACTTTAGGCGCCATTTTATGTTTTCCCATTAAACGTCCGAAAGCATAAGCACCAGAGTCAGCAGCCCAAACTAATAACATGACATACAGTAACCACCATGCGCCTGTATAAGTGTCAGTGTTATAACCCAACATACGCAGCGCCATCATGCCACAATAAAAGGGAACAATCGTCAATATACCGAACAATAGCTTAATAAAAACTGAATTTTTCCACATATTGGCTGAATTAGGATAACTTACAACTAATAAAATTGCTGCTACCCACCAAATTAAACCCGCCCACAAACCATTTTTTATCATTGGAGTGTCTAGTAGGTGGTCAAAATTAGGTAAAGAAAATTGCATAACGAGTAACAATGCAGCAAAACCGATCCCTGTTGCAATACGTTTGCCTTGAGAATGCCAGCCAATAAATTGTGCCCATTCCCAACCCGCTAAGCCTGATATTGCGATAATCACTAATCCAAAACCTGCTGGAGGAAGTAGAAATAGTGCAGCAATAACAATAGGGATTAAAATTAATGCGGTGATGACACGATACTTAAGCAAGTTATCCTCCCAGATTTATAGTATCTGTTTCTGATGTAGTACCACCGAAACGTCTTTCCCGTTTAGCAAAAGCATCTAATGCATTCTGAAAAACTTGTTCATCAAAATCAGGCCATAAAACCTGTGTAAAATAAAGCTCAGCATAAGCAATCTGCCAAATAAGAAAATTACTTATGCGATGCTCACCACCTGTACGAATAACAAGATCGACTTCAGGCTGATTATGCAAGCAAAGATGTGAAGATATTGCATTTTCATTAATATCTTCGAGACTAATTTCCCCTTTTGCGAGGGATGTCGCTAATTGTTTTACGCTTTGAGTAATATCCCACCGACCGCCATAATTAGCCGCAATATTTAAATTAAGCCCTGTATTATTCGCAGTGAGTGCCTCAGAACTTTTAATTCGGTCCTGTAAACGACGGCTAAAACGGCTAATATCACCAATAACAGTTAATTTAACATTATGTTTATGCAGGCTCTTCACTTCGTTATCTAAAGCGAAAACAAATAATTCCATGAGAGAACTCACTTCCTGCTCTGGTCTATTCCAGTTTTCGCTACTAAATGCATATAACGTTAGTGATTCAATTTTGTGTTTTACGGAAAAGCTAACTGCATCCCGAACTGCTTTAATTCCCGCGCGATGCCCCGTTACTCGGAGCTTCCCTTGCTTTTTTGCCCAGCGTCCATTGCCATCCATAATGATAGCAACATGCTTTGGTTTTGATGCGGATGAATCATCACTGGATAAGTTCACTCAATTTAACCCTTTGCTAATCTGATACTGATACAGACAGTCCTCTTCGGATAACCTATGCACAAAAAAAAACCGTGTCACCCACGGCCTTTGGCAAAGCCTCAAAGTTGCTAAAGCAATAGCCTTAGTAATGAACTGTTAATTTTCATTATTGTCTTTAGTGATTCGGCAACTATACCATTAGCCAGAAAGACGAACAAACACCCTATATTAAATATAATCACCATTATACAAATTGGGTGATTATCTGATGAGTTTCTAATCTTGCTAATTTATCAATTTCTAGGACATCATTAATGCTTTGAGGCTCTGATAGGTCAAAATGTTCAACAACTTTGCGATTAATTTTAGCAATATCAGTAAACTTCACTTTTTCGTGTAAAAATGCATCAACAACCACTTCATTAGCCGCATTTAACACTGTTGTTGCCGCTTGCCCACGTTTTGACGCTTCAATAGCAAGTGCTAAACAAGGGTAACGTTGATAATCTGGGCGAATAAACTCTAGAGATTGAATCTCAAAGAAATCTAATGCTTTTGCACCAGATTGAGTACGATGAGGATAAGCCATTGAGTACGCAATGGGTGTTCTCATATCGGGCTCACCAATTTGAGCAATAATACTGCCATCGCGATAGCGAACCATTGAATGAATGACAGATTGTGGATGAATAATAACTTCCATTTCTTCTTCAGAAGCATTAAAGAAGTAACGAGCTTCAATATACTCAAGCCCTTTATTCATCATCGTTGCAGAATCAACCGAAATTTTACGCCCCATAGACCAATTTGGATGCGCACACGCTTGATCTGGCGTCATTGCATCCAGCTCTTCTAATGGCGTATAGCGAAATGGCCCACCAGAGCCTGTTAACAAAATGCTTGTCACACCTTCATTCGCTAAAGACGCATGACCTAGATTTTCTTGAATTGCTTTAGGTAGGCTTTGATAAATTGCATTATGTTCGCTATCAATGGGTAAAATTGTCGCACCATATTTAGCAACCGCATCAAAGAAAAGACGCCCACTCGTTATCAGTGATTCTTTATTTGCTAACAGAATTCTTTTGCCTTTTTCAATGGCTGCAAGTGTCGGTTTTAATCCTGCAACACCCGTTATAGCAGACATGACCTGATCAGCTTCATCAAGAGCTGCAATTTCATTGATCGCATGAGAGCCAGATAGAATTTCTGTTTTACAAGATGTATTAGCGAGTAACTGTTTAAGTTGATTTGCACTTTTTTCATCAGACATCACAGCGTATTTAGGCTGGAAAGCAAGGCACTGCTGTGCCATCTTGTCTGCATTTTTACCTGCGGCTAGAGCAAGAACCTGATACTCATCAGGGTTATTTTCAATTACGGAAAGAGTGCTAGTTCCGATAGATCCTGTTGAGCCTAATATAGTTATTTGTTTCATTTATTAATCAATCAGTATGTCTACAACGTTTTAATTAAAGAGAATTATATCAGTATGGCAAGGTAAATGAGGATTAAAGATGAAAACTTTAATAAATAATGTGACAAAAGAAGGTATTAAGCACGAATTTTCAAATAAATAATTAAAAATAATGCCGCTAAAGAGCGGCATTATCGAAAAAAGATATAAAAATTAGAATTCCATTAACTCTGCTTCTTTCAGTGTCAATGCATCATCAATTTTTTTAATGAACATGTCAGTTAACTTCTGAATGTCATCTTGTGAACGGCGTTCATCATCTTCGCTGATTTCTTTATCTTTCAGTAATGCTTTTATTTTATCGTTAGCATCACGACGGATATTACGAACAGAAACGCGACCTTGTTCTGCATCGCCACGAACAACTTTGATTAAGTCTTTACGACGTTCTTCAGTTAACGGAGGCAGTGGAACACGGATAATGGTGCCAGCAGATGAAGGATTTAAACCTAAATCTGATGCCATAATCGCTTTTTCAACAGCGGGTGCTAAAGTACGGTCGAATACAGTGATTGCCAGTGTACGGCCATCTTCTGCGACAACGTTAGCAACTTGGTTTAATGGCGTTGGCGCTCCGTAGTATTCAACTACAATGCCATCTAAAAGGCTAGGAGACGCACGACCAGTACGAACTTTATTAATCTGGCTTTTTAGTGCTTCAACGCTTTTATCCATGCGTTCTTGAGCATCTTTTTTGATTTCATTAATCACGTTATAAACCCTTGGGAACTGGTTATCTTCCAGTCGATATGAAATCATATCGACATAAACGAATTGGCGTACTCTAGATGTTAACGCCAAATTATACCGTTGTCTCTGTGTATTAAGCGTGAGAAATCAAAGTTCCTTCACTTTCACCCATTACAACCCGACGTAATGCACCCGGTTTATTCATATTGAATACGCGGATAGGTAAATTATGATCTCGGGCTAATGTGAATGCAGCAAGATCCATGACTTTCAATTCACGTTCTAATACATCCTGATAAGTCAGTGTTTCATAAAGTACTGCATCAGGATCTTTGGTTGGATCGGCAGAATAAACGCCGTCCACTTTCGTTGCTTTTAATACAACGTCAGCTTCAATTTCAATACCGCGTAAACACGCAGCTGAATCGGTAGTAAAGAATGGGTTACCTGTACCAGCCGAGAAAATAACGACTCGACCGTGGCGTAATAAGCTAATTGCTTCTGCCCAACTGTAGTTATCGCAGACACCATTCAGTGGAAATGCAGACATAAGGCGTGCGTTTACATAAGCACGGTGCAATGAATCACGCATTGCTAAACCATTCATTACTGTCGCGAGCATTCCCATGTGGTCACCCACAACACGGTTCATACCTGCCGCAGCAAGACCCGCGCCACGGAACAAGTTACCACCGCCAATTACGACACCGACTTGTATACCTAATTCAACGAGTTCTTTGATTTCCTGAGCCATGCGATCAAGTACGCTCGCATCGATACCGAAACCTTCTGCGCCTTGCAGGGCTTCGCCACTCAGCTTTAATAAAATTCGCTGATATACAGGTTTTGCATTGGTAGCCATGGTGTTCTGTCCTAAGCAGATTAGTTAATTGGAGGTTTTAGATAGCTTCTCTTTTTAACAAAAAAAAGCAAACAGCCAGTGGAGATTACAACAAAATAGAACCGCCATTAGGCGGTTCTGTTAACGCTAAGCGTTATTATTTGCTCATTGCAGCAACTTCAGCTGCGAAATCAGCTTCAACTTTCTCAATACCTTCACCAACTTCGAAACGAACGAAGTTGATAACATCAGCATTGTTTTCTTTCAGCAGTTCGCCAACAGTTTTGCTTGGATCCATTACGAAATGCTGACCAGTCAGAGAAATCTCACCGGTGAATTTGTTCATGCGACCGATAACCATTTTTTCTGCGATTTCGCGTGGTTTACCTGATTGCATTGCAATATCCATCTGAATTTGGTGCTCATGTTCAACAACATCAGCAGGAACATCTTCAGGACGAACATATTCTGGTTTGCTTGCAGCAACGTGCATAGCAATGTGTTTGATCAGTTCTTCGTTAGCGCCTTTAGCTGAAACTAAAACACCGATGCGAGCACCGTGTAGGTAAGTACCTAATTCGTCAGCTTCTAATACAGCAACACGACGAATGTTGATGTTTTCACCGATTTTAGCAACTAATGCAGTACGTGCTTCTTCGAATTTAGCTTTCAGAGCATCGATATCATCAGTTTTGTCTGCTAATACAGCAGCCATAACTTCTTTACCGAAAGCGATGAAACCAGCATCTTTAGCAACGAAGTCTGTTTCACAGTTCAGTTCAACCAGCGCACCGAATTTACCATCAGCAGCAACTTCTGCAAGGATGATACCTTCAGCAGCAACACGGCCTGCTTTTTTAGCCGCTTTAGCTTGACCTGATTTACGCATGTTGTCGATTGCTAATTCGATATCACCATTAGCTTCAACCAGCGCTTTTTTACATTCCATCATGCCTGCGCCAGTACGTTCACGCAGTTCTTTTACCAATGCAGCGGTAATTCCAGACATTTGTTTCTTCCTCGACTTTTCTATGGACTAGCCATAGATGTTCTCATAGCAGATGTGTAAAGGGGGCCTATTGAGGCCCCCTAACCAATATATAGCAATACCTGGTTAAATAAGGGCTCTTACGAGCATGCCTTATTATTCAGCTTCGACTAAGCCTTCTTCAGCCTGAACAGCCAGATCTTGAGAACGACCTTCACGAACAGCTGTAGCTGCAGCGGTCAGATATAATTTAACCGCACGGATTGCATCGTCATTACCAGGGATAATGAAGTCGATACCATCTGGATCAGAGTTAGTATCAACGATAGCAAATACTGGAATACCCAGGTTGTTTGCTTCTTTGATAGCAATGTGTTCGTGTTCAGCATCGATAACAAACAGAGCGTCAGGTAAACCGCCCATGTCTTTGATACCACCCAGGCTGTTTTCTAACTTACCAAGTTCACGAGAACGCATTAACGCTTCTTTCTTGGTCAGTTTGTCAAAAGTACCGTCCTGAGATTGTGATTCTAAATCTTTCAGGCGTTTGATTGACTGACGAACAGTTTTCCAGTTAGTCAGCATACCGCCTAACCAGCGGTGGTTTACATAAAACTGGTCACAGCTTTCTGCTGCTTCTTTAACAGCTTCAACGGCAGAGCGCTTAGTACCAACAAACAGGATTTTGCCTTTACGAGAAGCAATTTTGTTCAGTTCAACCAGAGCTTCATTGAACATTGGAACAGTTTTTTCCAAGTTAATGATATGAACTTTGTTACGCGCACCAAAGATGAATGGTTTCATTTTTGGATTCCAGTAACGAGTTTGGTGACCGAAGTGAACACCGGCTTGCAGCATATCGCGCATTGAAACAGTTGCCATTTTAGACCTCTATAAATTTAAATTTGGGGTTATTTCGTCCACAAATCCCATACGACCGACTCATCAGCTGTAAAGGTTTAACCTTTACATAAGAGCACCCCGGCGTTATGTGCCGATTTGTGTGTGTAATTAACACAATTGAATGTTTCAGATTTACGGCTATTACTCACAGTGTGATGCAATAACAGAACTCCGGCGCGCTTTATACCATAAATAACCTCAAGAAACCACTATTACTTGCGTTTGCCACGGGCTTATTTGACATAAAAACACATCATTTGAACAAAGAAAAAAGCGAGACTAACGCAATGATGAGAAATATTGCTCTAATATCAATTTGCTAGAAAAACACCAAATAGAAAAGCGCAATATGTAAAGACAATCAGATTAAGAAGGCGTAATGTTCGTCATTATTCTCGATATCAGACAGATTGCACATATCCTCTTTATTGGCACGCCTACTTTCTGCTGATATTATAAATGGTAATCAGAATTATTTCTCATCATCATTCATTTAACCTGCAATACAAAATATGAATACAACAAAGTGTGTTATCTAATTCGTATTGTGGCTTTTAATCTAGACGAAGAACTCAAATGGCTATTGTAATCAAGACAGAAGAAGATATTCAAAAAATGCGCGTCGCAGGTCGTCTTGCGGCAGAAGTTCTTGAAATTATCGCACCGTTCGTAAAACCTGGCGTAAACACCGCTGAATTAGACCGTATTTGTCATGAACATATTGTTAACGCACAACAGGCTATTCCTGCATGTCTTAACTATCATGGTTTCCCTAAATCAGTCTGTATTTCGGTTAACGATGTTATTTGCCACGGTATTCCTAGCGAAGAGAAAATCCTTAAAGATGGTGATATCGTTAATATAGATGTCACTGTCATTAAAGATGGTTTTCATGGCGATACTTCAAAAATGTTTATCGTAGGTAAACCAACAATACAAGGTGAACGTTTATGCCGTATCACCCAAGAAAGCCTCTACCTTGCCATTAAAATGGTCAAACCAGGTATTCGCTTACGTGAACTTGGCAAAGCAATTCAAAAATTTGTTGAAGGTCATGACTATTCTGTTGTTCGCGAATATTGTGGTCATGGTATTGGTGAAGGATTCCATGAAGAACCTCAAGTTCTACACTACGATGCAGATGATAGCGGTGTTGTGTTACAAAAAGGCATGGCATTCACCATTGAGCCAATGGTAAACACAGGTGATTACCGTATTCGTACAATGAAAGATGGCTGGACTGTTAAAACTAAAGACAGAGGTTGGTCAGCACAATACGAACATACGTTAGTCGTTACCGATAATGGCTGTGAAATCATGACATTACGCAAAGAAGAAGAACCGTTTATTTCTGCGGTATTAGTCAACGAATAAGCTTCTTTTTTAGCTAAAAATGTAAAAGCGACATATTTTTTCGAGATGTGTCGCTTTTTTTATTTTATTTGCTATGAAACAGCAGAATTACTAGTCAGGTTATCGTTTTAACATTAGTCTTAATGTCATAAGCAAACATTGAGAAAGAAGACGAACAATGACTCATAAAAACGCATTTCAAACACCGCCCCCTTCCCCTTTTTTGCTGACAGAAAATACCCAAAATTGTGCTGAGCTTAAGCAATCAATCGAACAATTTCAGTCTTGGTTAACTGAGGCTTTTCACCATGATGTTGATGTCGCTTTATTACTTCAAGCCCGTAGCCATTTCATTGATCAACTATTAACACAATTATGGCGCTATACACAATTATCCGATTATCCAGACCTTAGTATCATTGCGGTCGGTGGTTATGGAAGACAAGAATTACATCCACTTTCTGATATTGACCTTCTCTTTTTAAGTGAAACACCTTTATCACCAGAAGCAGAAGATAAAGTCAGCAAACTCATTACATTACTGTGGGATGTACGCCTTGAAATTGGTGCCAGTGTTAGAACAATGGAAGAATGTCTTTTAGAAGGTCTTTCAGACTTAACGGTTGCAACAAACTTACTAGAAGCACGTCTTATTTGTGGGAATAATTCACTTTATCAGCAATTAATTAACCATATTTTTAGCCAAGGATTTTGGCCATCACCTGATTTTTTTGCTGCAAAAGTTGAAGAACAAAAACAGAGACATCAACGATACCATAGCACTAGTTATAATCTAGAGCCTGATATCAAAAGCAGCCCTGGTGGACTGCGCGATATCCACACTCTAATTTGGGTAGCACATCGCCATTTTGGTGCTGCCTCAGTGTCTGAAATGGTCAACTTTGGCTTTTTAACGCCAGCGGAAGGACAAGAGCTATTAGAGTGCCAATACACGCTATGGAAAATTCGCTTTGCTCTCCATCTTGTACTTTCTCGCTATGACAATCGTCTATTGTTTGATAGACAACTCAATGTTGCTCAACTTTTAAATTATGAAGGCGAAGGCAATCAGCCCGTTGAAAAAATGATGAAGGATTATTATCGCGTAACTCGTCGTGTCAGTGAGTTAAATGATATGTTACTTCAATTATTTGATGAAGCCATTCTTGCTCTGCAACCTAATGTAAAACCGCGACCTTTAGATAATGAATTTCAACTAAGAGGCTCATTAATTGATGTTGTTGATGACAGTTGCTTCCTTGATGATCCTATCGCTATTATGCGCCTCTTTTTACGTATGGCTGAGCATAAAGAGATCACTGGAATTTATTCAACAACACTCCGCCATTTACGTTACGCTCGTCGGCATCTAGTTCAGCCGTTATGTGAGTACCCACTAGCACGTCAAGTTTTTATGCAGATCTTGCGCCATCCTCGTGCAGTTTCTGGGGCTTTCGTTCCCATGCATAAACACAGTGTATTAGCGGCTTATTTCCCTCAATGGAATAATATTGTGGGTCAGATGCAGTTTGATTTATTCCATGCCTATACCGTTGATGAACATACAATTCGTGTTTTACAAAAACTTGAAAGTTTTGATTCTTATGAAAACCACGAACAACATCCGCTTTGTGTTGATATTTATCCCAAACTTCCTCAACTTGAATTATTACGTTTAGCTGCACTTTTTCATGATATTGCCAAAGGTCGCCATGGTGATCACTCCGTATTAGGAGCCCAAGATGTTGCTCATTTTGCTCAGCAACATGGTTTAAATCAAAGAGAATCGGCATTAGTTGAATGGCTTGTTAGTCATCACTTACTTATGTCTGTTACAGCGCAGCGACGTGATATTCAAGATCCTGACATTATTTTTCAGTTTGCATCAGAAGTAAAAAATGAAAGCCGATTACGTTATCTTTTGTGCTTAACGGTTGCGGATATCTGTGCAACCAATAGTAGCCTATGGAATAGCTGGAAACAGAGCCTATTACGTGAACTTTTTTTATCAACAGAAAATCAGCTACGCCAAGGTATGCACTCTATTCCCGATTTACGTGAACGTATTCGCCATCATCGTTTGCAAGCACTAACTATTTTACGAATAGAACAGGTTGATGAAGATAAATTGCAGGCAATTTGGGGTCGTTGCCATGCCGACTATTTTTTACGGCATACACCAGAACAAATTGCATGGCATGCACTTGCATTAATTGAGCATAATAGCGCTGAACCTATGGTGCTAATCAGCCAACAAACTGAACATGGTGGTACTGAAATTTTTATTTGGTGTGCTGATAGACCTTCCCTTTTTGCATCTGTTGCAGGTGAATTAGATAGACGTAATTTAAGTATCCATAACGCTCAAATTTTCACTAACCGCGATAACATGGCTATGGATACTTTTATTGTGTTAGAGCCTAATGGTAAACCTCTGGCAATTGATAGATATAATGCAATCCGCAACGCTCTTATCCAAGTTGTATCCGCCCCTTATAACGCCAATGCAAAAACACGCTCATTACCCGCCAAATTACGCCATTTTGACGTTCCGACAAAAATTAACTTTATCGCTTCTAACCATAATAAGCGCACCTATATGGAACTATTTGCACGAGATCGTCCAGGATTATTAGCAATTATTGGTAAAGTGTTTGCTGATCTTTCACTTTCATTGCATGGTGCCAGAATAACCACAATAGGCGAACGTGTTGAGGATTTCTTCGTATTAACCGATAGCGAAAATAAGGCATTAAACCAAAAAATGAAGGATGAAGTCGTAGAAAGGTTGACAAAAGCCCTAGTTTCAAAGGATAAAATATAGGAACCCACGACAATACATATAGGAAATACTATTAATGCAAGCATTACAATCTATTATTGATAACGCCTTCGAACATCGTGCTGATATCACTCCAAACAACGTTGAGCCTCATATTCGTGATGCCATTAATAGCGTTATTGCACTGCTAGACAGCGGGAAACTGCGTGTCGCGGAAAAAATTGACGGTCAGTGGGTGACTCATCAATGGTTGAAAAAAGCGGTTCTGCTCTCTTTTCGTATTAATCACAATCAAGTGATAGATGGCAATGAAAGTCGCTATTTTGACAAAGTACCTATGAAATTTGCTGATTATGATCAAGCACGTTTTGAAAAAGAAGGTTTTCGTGTTGTTCCTCCCGCAGCAGTTAGACAAGGGGCTTACATCGCTCGCAACACTGTTTTAATGCCATCTTATGTCAACATTGGTGCTTACGTCGATGAAGGTAGCATGGTTGATACATGGGCAACAGTAGGTTCATGTGCTCAAATCGGGAAAAATGTTCATCTCTCTGGTGGCGTTGGTATTGGTGGTGTTTTAGAGCCACTACAAGCAAACCCAACCATTATTGAAGATAACTGTTTTATTGGCGCGCGTTCTGAAATTGTTGAAGGCGTGATTGTCGAAGAAGGCGCAGTTATTTCAATGGGCGTTTATATTGGTCAAAGTACCAAAATTTATGACAGAGAAACGGGTGAAGTTCATTACGGTCGAGTCCCTGCTGGCTCTGTTGTTGTCTCTGGTAATTTGCCGTCTAAAGATGGAAGTTACAGCCTTTACTGCGCCGTAATTGTGAAAAAAGTTGACGCTAAAACGCGTGGAAAAGTAGGCATTAATGAATTGTTAAGAACTATCGACTAATATAAGAACAGCGGATAGAATTAATTCTGTTCGCTATTCTTTCACTCATCTTTCTATCAGGTGCCAATATATGTACGATAATTTAAAAAATTTAGGGATCCCGCATCCTGAAGATATTGACCGCTATACTCTACGCCAAGAAGCTAACAACGATATTTTAAAAATCTATTTTCGCAAAGATAAAGGTGAATTCTTTGCAAAAAGCGTAAAATTTAAATATCCACGTCAACGTAAAACAATTTCTGATGGTCAATCAGGACAAGGTTTTAAAGAAGTAAATGAAATCAATACTAACTTACGTTATGTTATTGAAGAATTAGATCAAATTTGCCAACAAGACCAAGTAGAAGTCGATTTAAAACATAAAATTCTGGACGACTTACGCCATCTTGAGCACGTTGTAGCAAATAAAATTGCTGAAATCGAAGCTGATTTAGAAAAACTGACTCGTCGTTAATAACAAGGCATTTTAGCTGTTATGTATGTCAGTTTTATAGAAAAACACCGCTTAGTTACTGTATAAAATAGAAACAAGCGGTGTTTTAAAATACAGAATATGGCTCATTATTTTATTAACCAATTAAATATCAGATTATTTTCTACTTAATTTAATAGGCTAACCCAGTTTTCAAGCCAATCTATTGCAAATACTTCTGGCTCTGCGACTTCCATACCATCTATTTTTAATATTTCACCGATACGCTTTGCTTGGTGCTCTTGTAGCAACTCATCAAATTGCATCCCGGCACCACAAAAATAGTCATAACTACTATCGCCTAAGGCAATCAAGCCATAACTTAAATTTGGCTGATATCCTACATTATCACGTAGTTGATGAAATAGAGGGGCAATGGTATCAGGCAAATCACCTTGCCCTGTACTTGACGTTATCACAAGTACTGTTGAATATTTTTCCCAATCTGCAAGTGTACCTTCTTCATAAACATTAACTTGATGATTATGCTCAAGTAAAATACGCTGCGCCTCTTCAGCAACTGCTAATGCATTACCATAAACTGTACCTACAAAAATGCCGATTTTAGCCATAATATTTAGCCCATTTAATACTATTTGATAACTAATAAACTAAACATCAAACATATAATATTGTCAATTCATTCTCAATGAGGATAAATTCAACCACCCTTTTTAAAAAGAGACTGAATAAAATTATTACACTTACTCTTTTCCCCATATAAATAACCCAACCAACTTTCAGGGTAATTTATTTTAGATAACTTTGATGTAACCATTAAACAAATATCATCAATAGTAAAATATTCATTTTTTTCTTTATAAACATAAAGATAAGATGATATCTTATTAATTTCACTCTTATAATCAATTAATAGATTCAAAGATTCATTATGTTTTTTAGGAAAAAAGAACTTATACATTTTAGACAAAAAACCCGTCTCTTTTCTTTTTATAAAACCATCTAATAATGATAAGCATTCATTTGTTTTTGTTGTAATTTCATTAATCGAACAGCAAGAGCTATTTTTGATTGCTATATTAGAAACTTTATTTTTTATTTTATTTTCATAATTATTATAAGCATTAGAGAAAGACGCCAGCGATTTTAATTCAATCGCTAAGGAATCCGTATTGGATTCAATTTTTTTTATCATTTCTGATAATTTATCAATGTCATTTTTTTCTAAAGATTTTTCTCCAACCTTTTTAACGAAATCTTGATGAAATACATTAAGTAATTTACAGGTTTCATTACATTCATTATAAACATCCGAATGTTTTTTTATAGATTGCTCTTCGTCTTTTTCATTAAGAATTTTATGAATATCCTCAAGCGTTTCATCACCATCCTTAATAAAGCCAAAGGTATTATTAGCATTATTAAGACTTGCACATTTATAATATTTATTTATTACATCATATAATTTTTTTATGTTTTCATTAAGAAAATTAAATGATATTTCAAATTTAGTAAGCGTAGATTTAATCTTTTCTTCATCTAATGAATTAGATGATTTATTAATATAAGCTTCAATATTATTTTTAACTTCACTTTCTAATTTAACTTGATTATTAGCAGCTTCTACATTACCTAACTTGACAAGTATATATTCTTTCTTACCTACTTTAAAAGGTAGGTTACACCCAGGATTTAATTCCACCATTTTATTTTTTATATCTTTAATTAACCTACTAACAGATTTCCTCTTAACTCCCCGAACAAAATCTTTATCAAAAAATAAATTAACAGTTGGATTTTCATCTTTATTAAAAATTTTTTCTTTCAGAGAAGAAGAGCCTGTTTCATTAATCATAGCACGAATAAATTCTTGTACAGAGTCTAATGAATTAAGGTTTATAACTGTAAGACAATTAATATTTTTTCTATCTAAAAAGATATCACCGCATTTATTATTAGCTTTATTAATCTTATCTAAATGATGAATATTATCTTTTATATAATCATTAATTACATCGGTTAATTCATTTTTTATTTTAGTAAGAAAATTTTTATCAACATAAATATTACTAATATTATCTTTTAAAATAAAAAAACATCATTAGATAATGCGTTTGAGCAATTAGCTATTTTTTCAGATAGTAAAAACCTTACATTCTCTTTTTTATTATTTTCAGGTAAAACATTTGCTAGCTTATTGAAATATATTTCCATCATTATTACTCACATTAAATTATAATATGGAAACGATAATACTATTTTATAGCATATAATAATTTCAAAAAAAGTTTACTACATATAGTAAAGAATATAAAAAAACACCCTTAATGATAAAATTAAGAGTGTTTTTATTATTAAAGAATATTATTTATTATTCAGTAGCATCCAAAGACCGAATATATTCATCCATTTCAGTTTTTAGATTATCTGATTTAGGGCCAAAAATCGCTTGAATACCAGAGCCAACGACCACAACACCAGCAGCACCTAATCTTTTCAATTCATCACGATCGACTTTTTCAATCTCTTTAACACCAATACGTAAACGAGTAATACAAGCATCTAAACTACTGATATTGTCTTTGCCACCAAATGCAGCGACTAAAGATTGCCCCATAGCACTTTTATCCGCTTGTTTCGCATTTTTATCTTCTACTTCTCGACCTGGCGTTTTTAGGTTTAATTTAACAATTAAGAATCGGAAAATAGAGTAATAAGTTATCGCATAGAGTATGCCAATAATTGGGAATAGATACAGTTTACTGCTATTACCACTCAATACGATAAAATCAATTAGGCCATGAGAGAAACTTGTTCCATCACGCATACCTAACAAGATACAAATAACGAATGCTAAGCCCGCTAAAATAGCGTGAATAACATAAAGAATAGGTGCGACGAACATAAATGAGAATTCGATAGGTTCTGTGATCCCTGTTAAGAAGGCAGTTAATGCCGCAGAAATCATGATACCACCGACTTTTACGCGGTTCTCTGGACGTGCTGAATGCCATATCGCAATCGCGGCAGCAGGTAAACCAAACATCTTAAATAAAAAACCACCTGACAACATACCCGCAGTTGGGTCACCTGCCATATAGCGAGGAATATCACCGTGGAATACTTGTCCTGCACTATTTACGTATTCACCCACTTGCATTTGGAACGGCACGTTCCAGATATGGTGTAAACCAAATGGTACTAATGCACGCTCTACAACACCATAAATACCAAAAGCGACAGCAGGGTTTTGATACGCAGCCCATTCAGAAAAACGTTGAATTGCTGTACCAATAGGAGGCCAAATAAAGGCTAAGATAATCCCAACAAAAATAGCGATTAAACCTGAAATAATAGGAACAAAACGCTTACCAGCAAAGAAGCCTAGATACTCAGGTAATTTGATGCGATAAAAACGATTAAACATAGAGGCGGCAATAATACCAGCGATGATCCCCCCTAATACTCCTGTATCAGTAAGGTGCTGAGCCTCAATTTCTGCTGGTGTTAAACCTAAAACCCAAGGAGCAACCACAATCATGGTTTTAGACATAATGCCATACGCCACAACAGAGGCCAGTGCTGATACCCCATCATTATTGGTAAAACCTAACGCAACACCAATGGCAAAAATAAGTGGCATATTAGAGAAAACCGAACCACCAGCCTCTGCCATAACTTGAGAAACAGAAGAAGGGATCCATGAAAGATCAGCGGAACCAACCCCTAATAAAATACCGGCAATAGGTAGTACAGATACCGGTAACATCAAGGACTTTCCGATTTTTTGTAAAACAACAAATAGGTTTTTAAACATCAAGCAGACTCCCGGAATGTGGGTTTTTATATGTTGTAAGTTTTTATTTGTTTAAAGTAGTGTGGGTTTTATTTCATAAACTTATCTAATGATAAGCCTTATTTATTTTACATCATAAAATAAATCGCTTAATGAATACATGATAGCTGTCACGTTTCAAACATGTGATCAGATCAATTAATAGAATTATATATTTTACAAATAGTTAAAATAGATTATAAATTTGCGCAAACCATTAAGACTTAAGTAAAAAAGCCTTAATAGTCACGCAAAGAAAGTAATATTTAAAATTAAGAAAGGAATTCAAAATGATGAGCTAAATCTTCACCATACTGCTCTAATTCAGGTCTTAATCCACGCCAACCAAATTGATTAATAAGGTGTTGCCAAGGCAGATCCCATTTAGCTGTTAAGTTAAGTGGTTGCAATGTGATTGGATGAATTAAGTTTAGATGGCTTGCATGTAACATCAAGCGATGAGATTGAAAATGATTTACAACACCACGGTTTTGACGTAAATCACCATGAGCAGTATCACCAATAATTGGGTGTCGAATATGAGACATATGGCGACGTAATTGGTGCTTGCGCCCCGTTTCAGGACGTAACTCTAATAAACTAAATCGAGATGTAGGATAGCGCCCGATCGCAACCTCTTTTTCAACAATTCCTAATGGTTGACAGTGCGTCACACAATCTTGAATTTGTGGAGGTTGAGTTGCAAATTTGTCTGCAATTTTGTCGAGCTCCTCGACTAAAGGACTATCAATAACAGACGCCTCTTCAACGTATCCTCGAACAACAGCGTGATAAATTTTTTCTGTTTTATGTTGTTCAAAAGATTGAGATAGCGCCCTAGCAACATCAGAAGAAAGTGCCATTAATAGAACACCTGATGTAGGCCTATCTAAACGATGAACAGGGAAAACATGTTGCCCTATTTGATCTCTTAGGGTCTGCATCACAAACACTGTTTCATGTCTATCTAACCAACTGCGGTGAACAAGCCAACCCGCAGGTTTATTCACCGCAACAAGATGTTCATCTTGATAAATAATATCTAGCATTATCGACCTTATGATTTAAACATTGCGTCAAGTTCACGCAAATGATTGAGTAAATCAGTAACATCTCGACTCTTATCGTCTTTAAATGCTTCTTCGTAATAAGGTGCGATTGCGAATTTATTAGGTAATGGCATCTCGTTTTCAATCATCGATGACAATCGCGGAATTAATACCCATTGCAACCATTCATGAGCACTCATTGTATCAATACAGAAAGGCTCAACACTTTCAAATGCTTGTTCAGTAGGAGATTCTAATTGCCATAGCTCAATGTTCTTCATCTCTTCTTCAATCAAGAGCAATTTTGCTAAAATGCGTTGTTCAGGTGTCATCATTTATCCCTTATATAAAACTTACGAATAAGGATAACATTGGGATGGAATAGCAGAAAACAAATAAAAAAATAAAAGGAGCCGAAACTCCTTTTAGACAAGAAAAATAGTTGTCTGTACAACACATGCGTCCAAGCAAGACCGTTTTTATCTATCCCTGTGATTAAGTCCGTATCCACATTAATGGAAATATCCTATTTCCTGTGTCCTTGATTACTCTACATTTTATCGGTCACCAAACAGTCCCTTATTTGGTGAACGTAGAATGCCAATAATTGATTAGTTAAACAACCCACAAAACAAAAGCAATTAAAGAGTCATAACTATAAATAAAAACAATGAGTTAATAACTTATTGTTCTATTTAAATAAAACGATTTTATTTTTATCAGTGACGTTTTTTGATAAAAAAATACACGCTTTTTTGTAAGACATATCTCACAAGAAAAAAGGTTTATAGACTACGTCACTCATTATATACAGCGACTAATTCTGATAGAAAGAGGGATAAATTTTCAGCTAAAACTTCTCTTTTCTGTTTGCCGAAAGTTTCAAGAATGACTTCTCCCGAAACATTACACACAGAAATTATTTCATGTTCTGAATCTGTGGTGCCAATAAACAATGTTGGTGTAAGTTTTAAACGCTTTTGAGTCACCAAATGACCAACAATGTTTTCTTGTAAGCGAATAAAATCCTCTTCACTCCACACTTGGATCAAGCTGAAATCTATCTCTCTAAAACGAACCTGCATATCTCCAGCATACTGAGTGGTAAAGTAATTGTGCAATTCAGGACGAATAATAATCCCCATTGCTTTTTCAACTTTTTCTAGTTTATCTGTTCCTACAAAAGGTTGTGGTAACCAGTAAACAACTTCATCGCCTGTTCTTGATATACAAATAGAAGGAACACCATAAAGATCTTCACTTGCAGGAGGTAAGCCTGATTTTTCTTGCCATAAATCAACATACTTTTGCGTAAAGGCTTTTAATTCAGAGGAGATGTTTTCAGTCATGATTATCTGTTTTATCTATTTAAATAAGAATTTCCTTTATGTTACCTGATTATGTCACTAATTCAGAGCATCAAAAATAAAGCATTCATATACTATTGATGTTTCAATAGTATAATTAACCTTCTTTTATTTTCAGCTAAAGTTAGGATGTAAATTATGTCTTTATATCAAGGTGATAAATCTCTTGAAGCATTATCTCTGGGCAAAGAGACTCAATATCATGATCAATATGATGCCGGATTATTGCAAGGTGTACCACGTAGCCTAAATCGAGATTCACTCTCTTTAACTGCTGAAAATTTACCTTTTCATGGTAGTGATATTTGGACCATGTATGAGCTCTCATGGCTTAATAGCAAAGGCTTACCACAAGTTGCTATTGGTCATGTTGAATTAGATGCAACTACTGAAAATCTTATTGAATCGAAAAGTTTTAAATTATATCTCAATAGTTTTAATCAAACTCGTTTTGAAAGTTGGGATATCGTCGAAAAAACCTTACTTAAAGATTTAACGACTTGTGCTAAAGGCAAAGTTAATCTAACCATTTATCCACTTTCGCATTTTACATCACAACCTATTGTTGATTTTGCTGGAGAGTGTATTGATGAACAAGATATTGAAATTGATAATTATCAGTTTGATGCGCAATGGTTAAACGAATCGACAACCGATACACTGGTTGAAGAAACCCTTGTCAGCCATCTGTTAAAATCAAATTGCCTTATTACTCATCAACCAGATTGGGGCTCAGTTGCTATTCAATATAAGGGTAAAAAGATTGATCGTGAAAAACTACTACGCTATTTAGTTTCATTTAGACAACACAATGAATTCCATGAACAGTGTGTTGAGCGAATTTTCCACGATATCATGCAATTATGTGCGCCAGAAACATTAACGGTTTATGCAAGATATACACGACGCGGTGGATTAGACATCAATCCTTGGCGTAGTAATTGTGAGTTTGTTCCAGAAATTAGTCGATTAGCCAGACAATAACGGAATAATGCCTGTATGTTAATATGATCTGTGTTATACCAAGATCAGTTGCACTTCAGTTTGTTATTTCAGGAGAAAAAGGAGTCCTACGTGATAACTCATGTCAGCCCATTAGGTTCCATGGATCTGCTTTCACAGCTAGAAGTTGATATGCTAAAGAGAACCGCAAGCAGTGATCTTTATCAGCTGTTTCGCAATTGTTCTCTCGCTGTTCTCAACTCTGGTAGCCTTACTGATAGTAGTAAAGAACTGTTATCTAAATACCAAGATTTTGATATTAACGTACTGCGCCGTGAACGTGGCGTAAAACTAGAGTTAGTCAATCCTCCTGAAGACGCTTTTGTTGACGGAAAAATTATTCGCTCATTACAAGCTAACTTATTTGCAGTGCTTCGTGACATATTGTTTGTTCATGGGCAAATCACAACAGCAAAACGTGATCTTCACCTGAACTTAGAAAATAGTACTCACATCACTAATACCATTTTCTCGATTTTGCGTAATGCACGAGCTCTTCATATTGATGAAGATCCTAATATGATCGTTTGCTGGGGTGGTCACTCAATCAATGAAACTGAGTACCTTTACGGCAGAAAAGTAGGTAACGAATTAGGGCTACGTGAGCTTAATATCTGTACGGGTTGTGGTCCCGGAGCAATGGAAGCACCAATGAAAGGTGCTGCTGTGGGTCATGCTCAACAACGTTATAGAAATAGCCGTTTTATTGGTATGACAGAACCGTCAATCATTGCGGCAGAGCCACCAAATCCATTAGTTAACGAACTGATTATTATGCCAGATATTGAAAAACGTCTGGAATCTTTCGTACGAATTGGACATGGTATTATTATTTTCCCGGGCGGTGTAGGAACAGCAGAAGAATTACTGTATCTGCTTGGTATTCTTATGTCTCCAGAAAACCAAGACCAAGTATTACCACTGATTTTAACTGGCCCTAAAGAAAGTGCAGACTACTTTAATGTATTAGATGACTTTATCGCCAATACATTAGGCGACGAAGCTCGTCGTCATTACCAAATCATTATTGATGATGCACCTGAAGTAGCTCGCATCATGAAAAAATATATGCCATTGGTAAAAGATAATCGTCGTAGCACAGGTGATGCTTATAGCTTTAACTGGTCAATGAAGATCAATGCGGATTTACAACATCCTTTTGAACCAACCCATGAAAACATGGCATCACTTAACCTAAGCACAAATCAATCACCAGAAAAATTAGCCGCTGACTTACGTCGTGCTTTCTCGGGTATTGTCGCGGGTAACGTAAAAGAAGTGGGTATGAAAGCGATTGAAGCTCATGGTCCTTATAAAATTCATGGCGATAGTGAAATTATGCGTCGCATGGATATTTTATTAGCAGGCTTTGTTGAGCAACACCGTATGAAACTTCCCGGTGGTACAGCTTACCAACCGTGTTACGAGATTATCAGCTAATTTATTATGATACATTTGCTGATTATTGATGCTTTAAACCTGATCCGCCGCATTCATGCGGCATCAGGTTCTTCCTGCCTTACAGTGTGCGAACAAAGTGTCAATCAACTACTTGGCCACACACAACCTACTCATGCCGTAGCAGTTTTTGACGAAGACGACAGAGACGGTAGCTGGCGACATCAACTGTTACCCGATTATAAAGCAGGTCGCACACCAATGCCTGATGACTTGCGACAACAATTACCTGAAATTAAAGCAATGTTACTTAATTTAGGAATACAGAGCTGGCACTCAGGCGGTGATGAAGCTGATGACGTTGCAGCAACATTGGCAACTAAAGTGGCAAGTGCAGGTTTTCGAGTCACGATTATTTCAACGGATAAAGGCTATTGCCAGTTGCTTTCGCCCTCTATTCGTATACGCGATTATTTTCAACGACGCTGGTTAGATTTAGAATTTATTAGAGCTGAGTTTGGTGTCGAGCCATCTCAACTTACCGACTATTGGGGATTAACAGGCGTAAGTAGCAGTAAGGTTGCAGGCGTTCCTGGTATTGGGCCTAAAAGTGCTACCGAGCTTTTACAAATTCACCCAGATCTAGAATCACTCTATCTGCACATTGATGATGTTCCGACTAAATGGAAAAACAAACTTATTACCCATAAAGAGTCTGCATTTATCAGTCGGAAAATCACGACATTACGTACTGATATTCAATTAAACGGTAATCTACAACAGTTACGGTTAAAATAGCTCAGTTCTTAGTTATTAAAACTCAACGAGCAAAGATATCTTTGAATAACTCGCTTCCATTAAAAAAGGCTAAGTTTCTATTTATAAACTTAGCCTTTTATTGCCATCAACAAATCGATGTGCTTTGAACAGTTTTAGAATTCACGATCTGGCCGATAAGCAGCCCAAATATTTTGAATATGAACCGTTATCTCTTCTCTATCATGATAAAGGTGCTTAGCTTGGATCTTAACGTTGATCCCTTTTTCCGCTAACTCTGACTTTATTTTTTCAAGGATATGAGAGACTTCCTCATAGCGCTTTTTCATTGGCAGTTTTAGATTAAAGATAGCTTCGCGACACCATTCATTAGCAATCCAAGTTGTCATTAATGCAGCAACTTTAGCTGGCTTTTCAACCATATCACAAACAAGCCATGTGATATTTTTAGTTGTAGGCTCAAATTTAAAACCATCAACTTGGTGATGACGAACTTGTCCTGTATCCATCAAAGATTGTGCCATTGGGCCATTATCAACAGCATGTACCATCATACTGCGTTTCACTAATTGATATGTCCAACCGCCAGGGCATGCCCCTAAATCAACTGCTTTCATTCCACTTGCTAAACGCTCTTCCCACTCCTCATAAGGAATGAAAATATGAAATGCTTCTTCAAGCTTTAATGTCGAACGACTTGGTGCATCTGATGGGAATTTTAATCGAGGAATACCCATATAAAATGCGGAATTATTAAAACTATAAGAGTAGCCAACATAACAACATCCCGGTGCAATAAAAAACACATGGATAATAGGACGGCTAAAATTCTCTGCTTTCAGCAAAATTTTCTCATTACGTAAATGATTACGTAATGGCACCGTAAATTTACGGCAGAATTTTAATAATTCTTTGCTTTCGTTAGTATCCGCAACTTCAACTCGAAGTTCACCCGCTTTTTCGACAGCACCTTTTAACATTCCAACAATCGGTGTAATTCTATCTTCTGGCGGTAAATCTTTAAGTAATTCACCTGTTACAAACATCTGACGAGCAAAAATTAATTCACGGAAACTCACTTCACGCGCGATCTTGTCTGCATCACCTTCTTGGTAGCATTCAAAGATCACATAACCACTTCCCTCTTTAACACGAGGAAAGCCATAAACGCCGATTTGACCTGCTTTATCCGTAATCTCAGCCGCGCACTCTTTTTCAAAACCTTGGCGACAATATAATGCAACTTTATTCATGGCGAGACGCCGGTGCCCTTAGACGCAAAGCGCCAATAAAAATTAAAGCCCAACCAATAAGAAAACTAAATCCACCAATTGGCGTAAAATAAGATAACAACCTAACTTGTGTTAGCGCCATACAATAAAGGCTACCACTGAAAAGTAGAATACCAACACCAAAGAAAATACCTGCCCAATAAAACCATAAAATGGTTTTACGCATTAACATTGCCGCGATCCCGACAAGTAATAAGGTATGGACGATTTGGTAGCGCATCGCTAACTGAATGTATTCCCAATGTTGTGGCGATAAATGCGGTGCAAGTTTATGAGTTGCAAATGCACCAAAAGCAACATAAAAGAAGCCACTAATCGCGGAAAACATAAGCAATGTACGACTATTCACTGTTTATTCCTTCCTATCTAGAAGATATTTGCCAATCGCAATATTAAGATGATGTCAGTAAACCCAGCTTTTCTTGCTCATTCGCTGCTTGAGATAAAATCCATTGGCGAAAAGCCGCAATTTTACCTAATTCAGCCTGACTATCTTGGCAAACTAAATAAAATGCATTTTTACTAACAAGGACATCTGGAAAAGGTCTTACTAATCGACCTGATTCTATTTCACTACGTGCCATTACATTATTAACTAATGCAACGCCTTGTCCATGTACAGCGGCCTGTATCACCATTGAACTATGGCTAAAAATAGGCCCTTGTTGCACATTTATCTGATTTTGTATCTCTAATTGACGTACATAAGCTTGCCAATCTCGACGAGATGTATCATGTAGCAATGTATGATAAATCAGATCGGATGGGGTTTTTAGTGGTTTTTCACCTGTAAGTAAAGATGGTGCACAAACAGGGATCAAATATTCCGCATAAAGGCGGTCTGTACGTAAACCAGTCCAATTTCCTCGACCATAAAAAATAGCTACATCAACATCATCAGCCAGCTTATCTTCTTCTCTATCAACAGCCTGAATTCGCACATCAATTCCCGGATAAGCTTGATTAAATCCAGATAGCCGTGGTACTAACCATTGAATAGCAAAACTTGGAGAAAGGCTAACAGTAAGTGCGCCTTTCGCGCTTCGAGCTAATAATTTGCGAGTTGCCTCGTTAATTGATGAAAAGATTTCCTTAATATCGAGGTAATAACTCTGCCCTTCTTCGGTTAATAAAAGAGAGCGGTTGCGTCTTCTAAATAATTTTAGCCCAAGGAATTCTTCTAATGTTTTAATTTGGTGGCTCACTGCTGCTTGTGTCACAAATAATTCTTCAGCGGCTTTAGTAAAACTTAAATGACGTGCCGCTGAATCAAAAACCCTAAGCGCATTTAATGGCGGTAAACGTTTAGACATATTCGGTTCTTAAACCCCTATTTTGGCTATTAGTAGATCCTAACTTTCATCATTAGTTTTTTTTATGCGAAGCATTATAAATTGTCCCTTGATGATTAGCCAGTAAATACCTATAGTAAGCGCACTTCCTAAGCCGGAACGAAAAGTTGTGTAGTAGTAATACTGCAAAACTTTTGGCTTTGTGGTTGTGATGTTGTGTTTGCAAGTTGTCTGGAAATTCCAGACTTAGTAGCTGATGCTACTGTTTTTTTTCACTTCCTGTACATTTACCCTGTCTGTCCATAGTGATTTTATAGTGCACCGCCAAGGCGGTGCTTTTTTTATTCCCTATTTTTCTCTACTTTTGAATGACTCACACATACCATTTTGATGTTTTCATCCATTTTTTATAATGAACTTATCATCTTTATTCTAAAAAAACTCACCACAAATTATCCCCAATAAATTAAAACAAGAAAAAATAGGATCTTAATCTGATCTCAGTGATTTTTTATTGAGTGAACTTTCATCATCTTAATCGTGTTATTATGAGCACAATGACTTATAACAAACGGATGCCTTTAGGTTTCCGTTATAAATAAATATAATTAACCGTATAATCTATACGCCCTATTTTTAACGACAAATCACGAAAATTTATTCGTCTACCAATACAGCCTAACTATGAACGTATTTTCACCTGATTTATTTCGACAACAATTTCCTGCTCTTAAAGAAAAAACTATTTATCTCGATAGTGCAGCAACCGCATTAAAGCCTCTCGCCATGATAGAAGCCTCAGATGCGTTTTATCGCCATAATTTTGCGACGGTTCACCGTAGCCAATATCAGCATGCTAAAGAGACAACGCAACAATATGAGGCGACACGTCAACACGTTGCCGAATTAATCAATAGTGCTGATAGTGATACGATTATTTGGACAAAAGGCACCACAGAATCACTCAACTTTATTGCTCAAGGTTATTTTCGCCCACGCTTACAAGCAGGTGATGAAATAATTGTTAGTGAGCAAGAACACCATGCAAACCTTATTCCTTGGTTGATACTAGCGGAACAAACAGGCGCTCGAGTGATCCGTTGGGCTATTGAGGATCATTTTTTACCTTCAATTAATAGTTTAAATGCTTTAATCAATAAGCGGACACGAATTGTTGCTGTTAGCCAAATGTCGAATGTGACAGGTGCTCAAATCGCATTAGATAAAGTCTCTCAATGCGTTCATCAATATGATAATTGCTTACTGGTTGTCGATGGAGCGCAAGGTATTGCGCATCACCCAACAGATGTCACAGCATTTGATATCGATTTCTATGTTTTTTCTGCTCATAAACTTTATGGCCCTAATGGGTTAGGTATTTGTTATGGTAAACGAAAACATTTAGAAGACATGGCACCTTGGCATGGTGGTGGGAAGATGCTCACTAACGCAACATTTGATGGTTTTACTCCCGCTCCGATTCCTCAGCGCTTTGAAGCTGGAACGCCTAATGTTGCGGGTGTTATTGCATTTTCAGCCACATTAGCCTGGTTAGAAAAACAAGATATGCATCATGCTAACCAATATGCTCTTGAGCTTGCAGAAGAAGCAGAGAGGCGTCTGAGTGAGCTAAATGGGTTTATCAGTTACCGAGCCAGCAACTCATCGATTGTTTCTTTCAATTTCGAAGGTGTTCATCATAGTGATTTAGCAACATTAATCACAGAGAAAGGTATTGCATTACGCACAGGGCAACACTGTGCACAACCTCTTATTGATTCATTAAATATTTCAGGCTGTTTACGCATTTCTTTTATGCCTTATAATCAACTTTCTGATATTGATGCCTTTATTGACGCTGTTATTTTTGCGTTAACACTCTTAAAAGACGAATAACCATCATGACCAACATTACAACACAGCATCCTTTTGGCAATGAAATTACCCTAGATATCTTGCTTAATGATTTTCAAAAATCAAAAGCATGGGAAGATAAATATCGCCAATTAATTCAACTTTCTCGTAAATTACCTGCATTACCTGATGAATTAAAAACAACAGAAAAAGAAATCAAGGGATGTGAGAACAGAGTATGGCTAGGCGTTGAATTAAATAATGACGGCAAATACCATGTTTATGGTGATAGCGATGGTCGTATTGTAAAAGGCTTACTGACTATTATTTTGGCCACTGTTGAAAATAAAACGGCACAAGAAATAGCTGATATCGATATGTTAGCTATTTTTGAACAATTAGGATTGGCTAATCAAATTAGCCAATCTCGCACTGATGGAGTGAATGCAATTATCGCGCGATTGAAATCACTCACATCCCAGTATTAAGTTTTATACTCTAAATAATTCAAGATACAGCTAGGCAACAAGTAAATGAGTCACTAGGAGCATACAAAAGTATGTGACTAGTGCGAATGAACGCCGTCAACAACGCTACCACTTGAAGTATGACGAGTATTGTAACTAGTGCGATTGAGCGCAGCCAACAACGCTACAACTTGAATATATGCAAACATATACTCTAAATAATTCAAGGTGTAGCTAGGCGACAAGTGAATAAGTCGCTAGGAGCATACATAAGTATGTGACTAGTGCGAATGAGCGCAGTCAACAACGCTACAACTTGAAGTATGACGAGTACGTTGCGCCTTTGCTAGCATCTTCTTCAACGCATGAGACACCGCAATAAAACCAAACGATGCCGTTACCATCGTTACAGCACCAAAGCCAGCTGAACAATCCATTCGTTTCACACCATCCGCCGTACTTTTTGCCGCACAAACCGTACCATCACCTTGTGGGTAAACGAGTTGTTCTGTTGAGAAAACACAATCAATCCCTAATTTTCCCTTACTATTTTTTACGACATTAAAATCAGATTTCAAACGCTCTCTTAATTTAGCGGCTAACGGATCTTGAATTGTTTTTGCTAAATCAACCACTTGAATCTGTGTTGGATCAATTTGTCCACCAGCACCACCCGTTGTGATCACCGGAATTTTATAACGACGACAATAAGCTAATAATGCAGCCTTTGGTCTTACACTATCAATTGCATCAATGACATAATCAAAGTTGTTATTCATCATTTCAGCGACATTATCAACCGTGACAAAATCATCAATACTAGTCACTTTACATTCTGGATTGATTTCTAAAATACGCTGTTTCATCACATCGCATTTAGGCTGACCCACGCTTTCTTTTAACGCATGTATTTGACGGTTAGTGTTAGTCACACACACATCATCCATATCAATTAAGGTGATGGCACCAATACCACTACGTGCTAATGCTTCAGCAGCCCAACTGCCGACCCCGCCTATACCCACGACACAGATATGAGCCTGAGCAAAACAAGACAACGCGTTTTGCCCATAGAGTCGCCCTATTCCAGAAAAGCGTTGTAAATATGAATCTGATAATGAATTTTGCATAATGCGATAACAACCTAAAGAGCAGAAATAATCATGGCTATTGGTATCAATAGCCATGTCGTTTGCGTCATTTTACCGTTAATAACGAACAGATAAATAGTAAATCGTTTTTATGACGAAGGGTTTAATAAGTTAAGTTGTGATTTTTTTAATACCCAAACACGCCCATAATGATTATAAAAACCTGCCATATGACCCGCATCTTTACCAATTCCATGATAAATATCGAAATGATGCCCTTTAATTGCCCCGCCTACATCTAATGCCACCATTAAACGCATTTGATATTCACCTGTAAAATTACCGGTATTATCAAGTACAGGAATTTCAGCAAGCAACACAGTTCCAGCAGGAATAATACTTCTGTCAGAAGCTACCGAGGCAAGTGCAACAAGTGGGATAGCACTAGCGCCTCTAACTGGTGTAAAAGGCTCTGGTTTGAAAAAAACAAATGAAGGGTTTTCTTCTAATAATTTTCTCACTTCGGTATCACTATGTTTATCTGCCCACTCTCTGATAGCCAGCATAGACATATCTTTTCTTTCTACTTCGCCATTATCAATAAGCACTTTACCAATACTACGGTAAGGGTGTCCGTTTTTCCCTGCATAACCAAAGAACGTTAAAGGTTTACCATCACCAAAATCAACATAACCACTTCCCTGAACTTCCATCATAAAATTATCCATAATGGAGTTACTGTAAGCTGCAATTAAAGATTGGCTTAATGCACCATTATAAATAGCAGCACGAGACGGCAACTTTGAACGGCTATTAGCTGGCATTTTATAAAGAGGGTATTGGAATTCACCTTGTTGTGTTAAACGGGCTTCAAGAACAGGCGTGTAATATCCAGTAAATTGAACATTACCGTACTTATCAACCCCTTCCATTTGAAATGCAGAAAGATTGAATTGACGTAATTGGCGAGTATCAGCACCAGATCGTAACCAGTTTTCTACCGCTTGATAAGTTTCTTTATTGCTATTGTATAAGCGGGATGATGTTTGGTTTATCTGGCTTACTTGTTGTAAGTAATCAGGGCCATTAATAGGTGTACCTTGTGTATTTGGCGAACTTACCTCAATGAGATCTTGCTTAAGCTTTCCATCTTTATACTGTTGCCCTTGCTCTGTTGGACGATGACATCCAGTCAAGGCAAGCGCTAACATACCTAAAATTAACGATTTTCGCCAAGTAACCATTTTTTCCCGCTTAATAACTAAATTTGAGTACTGATTTTGAGTTAGAAAGATACCAAAGCAAAATCAATAAAGATATGTATATACTCATTGTTAAGACTTTCTATTATCACTCAATCAATATGACTTTTAAACAACTCTAAATAACTTGCAGTATGACGAGTATAACTGTCTAAATTTACATCTTGATGTGTTATTTCTGACCGTTTTTAAAAGAAAAATGTAAAAATTTCATAAAAAACTTGCAACTCGGCAGATCCTGAGTATAGTGCCCCTCTGTGGAGACGCGGGGTGGAGCAGCTTGGTAGCTCGTCGGGGATGGAGCAGCATGGTAGCTCGTCGGGCTCATAACCCGAAGGTCGTTGGTTCAAATCCAGCTCCCGCAACCAATTCTTTTCAATATTATTCCTCATTTTTACCATCTCTCTTAATTTATTAATTCAAATTTATTACCCAGCTTATTTATACATTTATTCTGATCATTCTCTTTTATTTTAATAAGATTATTGTGTTGAAAAACAATAAGACATTCCAATAGAAAGCAGATGGTATTCACTTTCTACTGGAATATGAAAAGAAGGTATAAAAAGAATTTAACTACGATCAGCTAACGTTAATTCACCACCATTAGCAAAATAAGCTTTGATGCCTTTGAAAATAGATTCTGCAATCTGTTGCTGGAATTTTGCTGTTTTCAGTTTTTTCTCTTCTTCGATATTACTGATAAAGGCCGTTTCAACCAGAATTGACGGAATTTCTGGCGCTTTTAATACCGCAAACCCAGCCTGATCGACTTTATTTTTATGCAGTTTATTAATCCCACCCATCAGCTTAAGTACTTCACTACCAAATTTCAGACTGTCGTTGATAGTGGCTGTTTGCACAAGATCAAGCATTGCATGGTCAACGTAGCGGTCACCACTTTTACTCACACCACCAATTAAGTCAGACTCATTTTGTGTTTGAGCAAGATAACGCGCTGTATTACTGGTTGCGCCAGTTTTTGATAATGCAAAAACAGATGAACCTCTTGCAGAGCGGTTTGTAAACGCATCAGCATGGATAGAGACAAATAAATCTGCCTGCATTTTTCGCGCTTTAGCAACACGTACAGTCAATGGAATAAAGACATCTTCATTACGTGTCATATACGCCTTCATTTTGGCATCTTTATCAATAAGCGTTCTTAAGCGACGAGCAATTTGTAAAACCACATCTTTTTCACGAGTTTTATATTTGCCGATTGCTCCCGGATCTTCTCCACCATGTCCAGGATCGATCATGATAATAATCGGTCTATCACGCCCCGCTCTGCCAGGTTTACGTGTGTCTGTTTGTGCGGGTACAGCTTGTTGTAAATCACCGTCGTTATATTCACGCAATAGTGCTAATAGTGGATCATCTTCAGTATCAGCCCCATGACTTGGGTAGAAATCTAGCACCAAACGGTTTTTAAATTCAGCCACAGGTTTAAGCGTAAACATTTGTGGTTGTACAGGCGTTTTTACTTCAAATACCAGTCGCACTGTTTTAGGTGTATTTTGACCAACCCGAATAAGTTTTAAATACGGATCGCTAGTCTGAACTTGATTAGCAACACCTTTCAATACGCTATTAAGTTGAATACCTTCTAAATCCACCACAATACGTTCAGGGTTTGACAATGCAAACTGACGATATTTCAGTGGTGTACTGGATTCTATAGTCACGCGAGTATAAGTCGAGGCAGGCCAAACCCTCACAGCAACAATAGATGCTGTGGCTGCAAGACCAACAGGACTAATACTTAACAATAATAACGCGCCAATTCCTTTAACAAGACGACGACGAGTTTGATTGTGCTCAGAATGACTCATGAAAATATTCCAAAAAAACGATTAACGTCAATAAACTCTAAAAAGAGATAAAAAAAGTTAAGAACGAAAAACTTTACCCAATCCACACTTCACTGTCACTTAAAAACAGCACAATTACTCACTTTTACACGAATATTCTGCCTTCAGGGAAAACAATAAGATAGGATTTTACTTGCCATTCCTCTCCAAAAAGAATAAAAATACATTAAATTCGAATAAAAATTCACTTGAGAGGGTTTTATGAAAGAGCGTAGCACCGAATTGGTCGATGGATTTCGCCACTCGGTTCCGTATATTAATGCACATAGAGGCAAAACATTTGTCATTATGCTAGGTGGCGAAGCCATTGCTCACGAAAACTTCCCATCGATCATTAATGATATTGGGTTGTTACACAGCCTAGGCATTCGTTTAGTGGTTGTTTATGGTGCTCGCCCACAAATTGATACTGCTCTTGAAATACAAAAAGTATCTCCGATTTATCATAAATATACGCGCATCACAGATAGCAAAACCTTAGAAATCGTTAAACAAGCTGCGGGTACATTGCAACTTGATATTACAGCTCGCCTATCAATGAGTTTAAGCAATACGCCATTACAAGGTGCGCATATTAATGTTGTTAGTGGTAACTTTGTTATCGCGCAACCATTAGGGGTTGATGATGGTGTTGATTATTGTCATAGCGGAAAAATTCGCCGTATCGATGAAGAAGCTATTCATCGCCAGTTAGACAGTAATGCTATTGTATTAATTGGCCCTGTTGCAGTGTCTGTTACTGGTGAAAGCTTTAATCTCACCTCAGAAGAAGTGGCAACACAGCTTGCGATAAAACTTAAAGCACAAAAGCTGATTGGTTTTTGCTCATTCCAAGGTGTTATCGATGAAGAAGGTCACATTGTTTCTGAACTGCTGCCTAATCAAGCTGAAGATAAAATTCGAGAGCTACAAACAGAAGGCGATTATCACTCAGGCACAGTAAGATTCTTACGGGGAGCTGTTAAAGCCTGTCGTCGTGGTGTAGAGCGTAGCCACTTATTAAGTTATCAATCTGATGGTGCGCTTATTCAAGAATTATTCTCTCGTGATGGTATTGGTACTCAAATCGTCATGGAGAGTGCAGAGAAAGTTCGTAGAGCAAATATTAATGATATTGGTGGCATACTCGAACTTATTCGCCCATTAGAACAGCAAGGTATTTTAGTCAGACGTTCAAGAGAACAATTGGAAATTGAAATTGATCAATTCACTATTATTGAACGCGATAATATGACTATCGCATGCGCAGCGCTCTACCCTTATCCATCAGAAAAAATTGGTGAAATGGCCTGTGTTGCAGTGCATCCTGATTATCGTAGCTCTTGTCGTGGTGAGGTTTTACTACAGCGCATTTCAGCGCATGCTAAGCAATTGGGGTTAGAAAAGCTATTTGTTCTAACAACTCGTAGCATACACTGGTTTCAAGAAAAAGGATTTGAACCCGCTGAAATTGATAAATTACCTATTGAAAAACAAGCACTCTATAATTACCAACGCCGTTCTAAAATTTTGATTTTAGACTTACATAAAGAGTAATTACCAAGCACAAAAAAAGACAGGTATCCCTCTCAATGCCTGTCTTTTATTATTTTCCATTATTAATTAATCGCTAATAACGTAACTTATCAATTAATCCACTTCGACGTTGAATACGTGTTTGTATTGCCATTTTCACCATAGATTCCGAAGCATAAAGAGAAAGCTTCTGTTTAGCGCGTGTTAATGCGGTATACAACAATTCTCGACTAACAACAGGTGAAAATTTATCGGGAAGAACTAATGCTGTATGGGTAAATTCCGAACCTTGTGATTTATGCACCGTCATTACATACGCAGTTTCGTGTTGTGGTAATCGGCTAGGTTGGATCGCTTTCAATTTTCCATCAGGTAATTGGAAAAAAGCTTTCATTTCACCTTCATCGTTATTGAGCATAATGCCAATATCACCATTAAACAGACCTAACGTACTGTCATTTCGTTGGATCATAATGGGACGTCCAATATAATCACTTTGATAACTATTTGTAGGACGGCGGATCAATCGCTGGCGATGCAATAACATTTCAATTCTGTCATTTAAACCACTCACACCAAAAGAGCCTTCTCTTCGTGCGCACAATAAACGGTATTGGTTAAATGCATTAAGAATAATATCAGGTGATGCTTTTTGAGAAACTAAAGTGAGATACTCTCGATAAGCATTAACAGCATCTTGTATCATCAGTAAATAACTTTCTTTTGACTCTAAAGCAATAAAGCTCACATCTTGAGGCTCTAATGCTATTTCAAGCTGTTGTGGGCTAACCTCTGCTTTTTTCAACAACGCAATGGTTGTCTTGGCCTGCCCTTTATTAACCGCCAAAGCAAGTTGCCCTATCCCTGAATCTTCACCAAAACGGTAGCTTTTACGTAATAGACACAGAGAATCACTGACGACAGACACTGGAGTTTGAGAGACAGGAATAATATCAGTAGATTTAACCAATTCACCTTGAGTTAAGTGATTAATCTGATCAAATCTTTTTTGACTAAAACCATCTTCAGAAAAACGGCAAATATCACCTAATACAGCCCCCGCCTCAACAGAAGCAAGTTGGTCTTTATCACCTAAGAAAATGACGTGACATTTTGATGGAAGTGCATCAATCAAGCGTGCCATCATGGGTAAATCAACCATTGAGGCTTCATCAACAACTAAAATATCAAGCTGTAATGGATTGTCTTTGTTGTAACGCACTTGCTGACTTTCAGGCTGAGCCCCTAATAAACGATGAATAGTTTGCGCTTGCTTTGGCATCCACTTATTTTCTTCTTCGCTTAAATTAAGTTGCGCCAAAGCCTTACCTAAAGATTCCGTTAATCTCGCAGCGGCTTTTCCAGTTGGTGCCGCTAATTGAATAATGGGCTTCTCATTTGATGTGAGCATCACAAAAGCCGCTAAAATTTTAGCAACTGTCGTAGTTTTCCCCGTTCCTGGCCCCCCTGAAATAATAGAGATAGGGCTTGTGATAGCAACACTGGCAGCCACTTTTTGCCAATTTGTTTCTTGGCTTTCTTTCGTTGCTGGAAAAAGCTGGTTGAGTACCTTAATTAATTCATTTTCATCAATATCAACAATGTTGTTCTCTTGCCTAAAAAATTGCGCTACTTTCTCTTCATAGCTCCACATTCTTTGTAGATAAAGAAGTCCATTATCTAAAATAATGGGAGAGGAAAAATCATCGTTACTTTGACTAACGCAATGACAATGAGTCAACTCTTCTACTATTTTTTTAGCAGAAGGCTTACCCATTTTTTGCCAAATTTCTTGTGCAAACTCTTTTTGTCTACCATCAAACAGTTGATCTTTTTGAATAATACTCAATGGTAAACAAACATGCCCCGCTCCAGTTTGAGCACTCAAATAAGCAAATACAAAGAGTAAAATAGGGTTTTCATCTTCAACCAGCATTTGTGCAAACCGAAGATCTAAAGGTCGCAATAAGTTTTGTGTAATCGCTTGTTCTAATAGTTTGATCATTTTTATTTCTCACCGACTACATCGGATTTGCTACTTTTACCTGTAAATAATGAATCTAACGCCAAAACAAAAGCTTCATCAGGTAAATAAGCGTAAACCCCATTTCCGGGATGTTCTTTATCTATACCCCGTAAAAAAAGATAATAAATACCACCAAAATGAGTTCGATAATCATAATCAGGAATGCGTTGCTGTAAAAAACGATGTAACGCTAAGGTATAGAGTTGATATTGCAAGTCGTAGCGATGATCCATCATTGCATTCATCATCGCTTCTTGTGTGTAATCCTCACTCGATTCACCTAACCAATTCGATTTATAATCCACAACATAGTATTTACCTTCCCAAGAAAAGACTAAATCAATAAAGCCTTTGAGCATCCCTTCTACTTGTTGAAATTGCAAAGCAGGACAACGTTTTGATAGAGGATCAAACTGACTAATTAATTGAGTCAATTGAGCTGATGATACTTCTTTCTCAATAGGTAAATAGAATTGTAATTCATCAAGTTGTTGTGATTTTGGGATATCAGCAAGACATAATCCTTGAGAATTAAGAGGTGTATGAAATAGCGTTTCCATCCATGTAACTAAAAGAGGAGCCCACTTTTCATCAAAGCCTTGAGCGGTCAATTGTCCTTGTATCCACAGTTCATCAATAGGCTGCGAAAATTCCAACACTTCAAGCAAACTATGTAAGAATGTTCCTGCTACTGCACCACGAGGGAAATGATGAATAGAATTTTCATCAACCTCTCCTTGTTGCTTCTCACCTTTAGCATCTGTATCAAGCCCTGGTGCGATAGATTGCACCAAAGCCTCAATATCACCCAAATCAAAATGATAATGACGATTTGAATGCTGATAGGTTAATCCTGAATAACTCGTTATACGCCAATTATCATGGATCTGACGTTTAAATATAGCGGCTTCAAGTTTTGTTTCTGCCATTAATTGAGGCTGATAGCGATGTGCTGATATGTTATCAAGCGTTGTTACACTGATATTATCATCTAATAAAGCGTGAATTGATTGATGTAATAACTCACTATCGCCTTCTTCACCTTGCTGTAATAAGTACCCTAAAGCATTTTTATGCAGATCAGTAAGCCCTGATTTACGTTTAGTCCCTTTAACAAGAGGTGCAACACCAACATAACAGCAGAATTTAGATCGTGTTAATGCCACATAAAGTAAGCGTAAATCTTCAGCTAAACGTTCTTCATCCGCTAAACGTAAACTTTCAGGTCGGCTAAAAATATCTAATTTCGCGTGAAATTTTTCTCTGTCATGATAAAGCGCCCCTTTTTGTTCTTGGTAATTACAAGCAAAAGGTAAGCAAACAATAGGATATTCAAGGCCTTTAGATTTATGGATAGTACAAATTCGCACAAGATTTCGGTCGCTTTCCAAGCGCATTTGTTGACTTTCAGATTGCGCATCAGGATGAGAAATCTGTTGTGCTAACCAACGAATAAGGGCGTGTTCACTATCAAGTTGTAGTGATGTTTCTTGTAATAACTCACCAATATGCATGATATCTGTAAGCCGGCGCTCACCATCAATACTTGCGAGTAAATTTTCCGCAATTTGATTATCCATCATGATTTTACGCAACATTGGTAAAACACCACGCTTTTGCCATAGTACATAGTAATCAGCAAATTTCTCTACGTAGCTATTCCAGTCCGCCTCATTGCGGTTCAAATCATCAATTTGCCTTGCGCTAAAACCAAATAATCGGCTGGCTAAAGATGCCCGTAAAACACGTTCTTTCTCTGGTGTTACAACCGCTTGTAGTAACCACAGTAGATCTTTAGCTTCATTGGTTTCAAATACACTTTCACGATTGGATAAGAATACGGATTGTATTGAAAGTAAATTCAGTGCATCACGGATCAGTATCGCTTCTCTACGACTACGCACCAGTACCATAATATCAGCAGACGTAACTGCTTTTCTTGCACCTTGCTCAATCAGCCAAGCCTGTTGCTGATCCCCTGCTGATAACCAATCACGAATTTGTGCGGCACATTGCGCTGCCATGATTTGCTCATAATTTCCCGTAGAAACACTTTCGCCTTCAGCAAGCCAAAAATTAAAAGGCGAAATCGGCTCATCATGATAAATAAAGGCCATGTCTTGGTTTTTTTCAGCCGAACTTACTTCAATAAAAGGGATATGTTCAAATAAAAATGGGGCCTTGGAACGCATAAAAAGCTTGTTAACTGCATTCACCATACCCGGCGCAGAGCGCCAGTTAGTATTTAATGTGTAGTGATGAGATGTCTGCTTTCGTGCTTGAATATAAGTAAAAATATCTGCACCACGGAAAGCATAAATTGCCTGTTTGGGATCACCAATAAACAGCAAACCACTATTTTCATGCTCACCATAAATGGCATCAAAAATACGATATTGTTGAGGATCGGTGTCTTGAAATTCATCGATCATTGCAACTGGATAACGTTCACGAATAGCTTGCGCTAAAGCCTCTCCACTTTCACGTTTTAACGCTCTGTCTAGACGTGTTAATAAATCATCAAATCCCATTTCACCACGACGCATCTTTTCATTTTCAATACCTTGGCGTATTTCAGGGATGGCGTTGGCAAGAATAACATCACGCAGAGTTAGGCTCTGCTTTGTTAATCGTTCAATTTCAACAAAAAGAATATGCTCTGGTGCTGGGCCTTTCGTTGCCTTTTCATTCAGCGTTTCTTGAGAAAAACGAACCAAACAATCAGGTAATTGATAGCTTTTCGTTTCTAATGTTGATGCCCACAGAGTAATTTCTTCAATCCATTTAGGTAAGAAACGACTGCTATAACTACGTTTATCAACACCTGAAGCGGTTATCCATGCTTCAACTTCATGATGATGTTCATGCCAACGAGCTTTCACCTTGTTAATTGCTTCAATAACCGCTTGATGACGCTCTTTGACTGATTCATTTTCACTGTCTAATGCCACACCTTCGATTTCAGGCATTTCACCTTGTAAATAAGGCTGTATTTCATAAAGTAGTTGTTCAGGGCCAGACCAAATCTGGCTTACTGCATTAGCAACATCATAAGAAAGTGGATAACAATGACGGCGCCAAAAGTCAGCACATACCCGTTTTTTAAGCTCATATTCATCTTGGATCAAGACTTGTTCAAACAAGACGCCTGATTCAAATGCATTGTTTGCCAACATACGCTGGCAAAAGCCATGAATAGTATAAATAGCCGCTTCATCCATTTGTCGTTCTGCTTCTAACAACCACTGTGCAGCCAGCTCTTTATTCGGGATTTGTTTAAGTAATTCGTGGTAAGCGTTATCACTACTTTCAACATCATGACGGATACAGGCAAGTCTTAGTTCATGGATATTTTTACGAATACGGGCTCGTAATTCATCTGTCGCCGCATCCGTAAATGTCACAACTAAAATCTCTTCAACACTGAGAGGGCGGTAGAATGCAGACTCTCCGCCTAATCCAAGAAGCAACCGTAAATACAACAACCCTATTGTATAAGTTTTCCCTGTTCCCGCTGACGCCTCGATGAGGCGTCTTTGGTACAGAGGAAGTGTATACGGGTTTAATGGCTGTGCCTGTATCACTTCACTCACTCTTTAATTTCCTCAATAGGTAAGGTTTTTTGTAATTCACTTACCGTAGCATAACGTTTCCATTGTTTATTTTCGGCGTAATCAGCATCTTTGCCATCTTTACCAATAATTTGAGAAACAAAAATAAATCCGTTTGGTTTTATAATTGCTTTTTCATAAAACTCAATAGCTTGTTTTAACGTTACTTTATTAAGCTCAGCTAAGAATTTTTCACGTCCATCATATTTTAAGTTATTACGATGGAAGTCATTTCGATAAAGAGAAACTTCTTCATAGAATGTTTGAGGTGGCTGTTTAACTTCGGTAATAATCGCTTGTTTATACTGATTAAAATCAGCCTCTTTCATTTTTTTCAAACGCTCATAAGCTTGTTGATAAAATGCGTTATAGCGCTCATTTAAATAGACAGGTGGTTTTGCATTACTTTGCAGTAAAAAGCCGATACCTGATTGCTCACCCATAGTGGCTTGATAAGCAAATACAGCATAACCAAGTTGCTCTTCTGTTCTTAATTGATCATAGAACCAAGGTTTGATAATAGACGATAGCACTGAAGAAATTGCCTGACCTTCAAGGCGGCTATAACCTGTTGGGATATAAAGCTCACCTAATGCGTTATCTGTGCTCTTCGATTTATTTTGGAATTCAACTGCATTTAATTTATTGAATACTAATGTTTCACCGATCCAATATTCTGTGCCTTGATTACCTAATAATTCGTGTGCAGATTTAGCAATATTGCGGCTTTGCTCTGGCGTTAAGTTACCAACAATCAGCGCTTGAAGTGCAGCGTTTTTAATGACTTCACGGCGATTATCAATAATATCTTGCAGTGTAATTGACTCTAATGCTTTGAGTTTGTCAGCTTCTTCATAGTACGGGATCGTATTTAATCGACGAGCTGGCAGCATAGCTGCTTCAAATGCTTTTAAGTTATGGGTCACTTCAAGTTGTTCACGATACCAAGATTTAGCTTGATCTAGCTCTTCTTGGGTTGACTCAAAACTCATATAGTTTTTCAGTGTCGCATTAACGAGTTCTGGTAAATGTTGCGTATAACCATTCATTGAAAAATCAATACCTTGTCCTGATGTAGATGAGATATTCATTCCCGCAACAGAAGCTTGGTAAGATAATTCACTTAATGCTAGACCTGCAAGATAGTCTGTTAAAGTTTGTGTCACTTGTTGCTTAACAGTGATATCCGATTTTTTATTCACCAAACTTAATGTCACACTCGCTTTCGGTTCATCAGAAAAATAGTGTGATGGCATATAGAACAGACGAGCACTTTTATCCTGCCACAACAACTGTGGTTTGATGATTTTACTGTCCGCATCAATCAGTGAAAGATTATCAGGGATGTAAGGGTTAAGGGCTGGCAATGATAATGAAATATCATCTGATAATGTTTGCCATGTTTTTAATTGCTTATCTGTGATTTTATCAACCTGATAAGGCGCGTTAACAAAGTAAGCTTGTTTGTTAGAAGGTTCATTAGGACTTATTACCCAAATACGAGCCTTCTCTGGTGTCAGTGAATCAAGACGTGAAAGGATAGCTGAAGGCTCATAATTATCAGCGATATAGTCTGCATTAAGGATATTTTTGACTGGATAACGCAGCATCATATCCGAAATGCCTTCTATGTAATTCATATCTCTTACAATAGAGCCATAACGGAATGAGAGATCTAATACATTCGCAATTTCATCAAAGTAACGCTGACTGATACCTTCTGTTTGAATTAAACGAATGTACGAAAAGATAGCGGAAATCACTTTGTCTTTTTGCGCTAACCCTTTATCGGTTAACGAAACATAAATGGTAAACGAGCCTTGGTTACGATCAATATAGGGCTCTGAGAACGCACTAATATTTTCGGCTAAGCCTTGGTCTTGTAACCATGTTGCTAAAGTGCCTGAACTACGATTACCAATTAAATAGCCAATGTATTCGTCCGTTTTACTGCGAAAATCAGCAACGTTGTTATCTATACCAAACTCAATTTGTAAAGTCTTTTGCGGTTGAGCGGGTACTAAGTGGATCATTAACCCTTTTTCTTTATCCGTCATAGCAGGTACAGTGGTGACAGGCACATCTGCCTTTTTATTCGGGATACGAGCGAAAGTGTCTGCGGCTAATTTAGATAATTCATCAAGTGACTTATTACTGTAAATTACCCCATTCATTAAGTTGCCAGAATAGTGCGTTTGATAGAATTTAATTAATTCATCTTGTAATTTACTGTTTGGCTTATCACTTAGCGTTTCTAAATTTCCGCCCATAAAACGGGAACTTGGATGAGCAGGGTTTAAGGTTTCTGCCCTGACTTGCCAAAAACGCATACCATCGCGCGCACGCGCCATAGTTAATTCTGCATTAACAGCATTACGTTCACGATCTGCATTTTTAGGATCAAGTAAAGGTTCAGCTAAAGCATCAGCAAGTCGATCAACCGCTTCATTAATGGCACTATTTTCCACTTCTAAATAGAATGCAGTACGATAAGTCGTTGTACTCGCATTATGAGAGCCACCATTCTTTTGTAAGAACTCAGACATGCTGCCTGATTGAGGATATTTCACCGATCCCATTAACACCATATGTTCTAAATAGTGCGCAAGACCTTGTTGACTATCAGGATCTTCTAATGCGCCAACAGGTAGTGCTACTGCCGTTAATGATTTAACTGCTTTTTCATCAGAAACCAGTAATACGGTCATTTCATTAGGTAGTTTAATTGCTTGATATTGCCGTGGATCGCTCTCACTTTTTTCAATGCTATCAGGCAATACTTGCCAAAGTGGATCAGCGGCAAAGCTGTTGATACTCACTAGCATCAATAGCAACATGATCCATAGTTGCGAGCAGTACTTTCTCATCTGATATGAGCTCCCTTATTTTTTCAGAAATGGAATTATTGGTTTAAATATTGTTAATGCCGTCTGTTTGACCGTTTGTAAAAAAGGCTCGTCTAATTGAGAGAAAGCACGCTGAACATACATATCACTCATTTCACCATCTCGATTATAGCTATCCGTTAAATGTTGCATCAGTACTAATTCTGCTTTCTCAAGTGTCTCTTCATCATCAAGTAAAAACTCTTGTGATTTTTTATCATAGCAAGCTTGTAACCAAGCCCAGCCACTTTTCGCAAATAGCGCTAATGGGCTGTTTAACCCTTGTTTATAGTCACTGATTAACTTGTCTAACGTTGAATAGGCAAATTCAGGATCAACCGGTAACAAACACCATTGAGTCTCTTTTCTGCCGTAAAACCGACTCTCGCCCGTTCCCTGTTTCAAACAATAAACTAGGTGCTCAATCCACAGCTGCAATAAGTCATTAGCGGTTAAGCTGGCAGGTCGCCAACGTAATAAACCATCAGCTTGTACCTCATTTAAACGACCAATCAATGGCATTGCACTAAAGCTTTGCTCTAATGTGACAGAATGTGTAGCTAATCGTTCACTTCTTATCTTTTCAGCTAAAGGAAGCAACTCTTCTATTTGCTGCTCCCAATAAATTTGACCAAATGCACTTGCAGGAAGTTGACCTGCTGCTTTGATACGCTCAAACAAAGCTTCTGTTGAGGTTTGATCAATCAATGCTTTTAATAACCATTGATTCAATAGATAACGTTGAAGAGCATTTATCACAAATGGTTCTTCTTCGGGTAACTCTGTTTCTTCAATAACAAAGTTTGTTTTTAATCTTTGTTGGAAGAATGCACGAATAGGATGACGATAAAAACGTGCAAGCGCATCAACAGAGACTTGATCTATTGTGTCATCATCGTTTAGTGGCTCGGTAAAACTTTGATGAACCATTCCTTGCCCACTGGCAGCAGGCAGCCATTCAGAGGCATAAGAACGAAAGAAAGCACCTATTTGGAAATTTTCTTGAGCAAAAGGAACGCGACTATGTTGTGTTAATAGATGCTGATTTATACGAGCCGCACTGTCATCGACATTGAGTTCACCATCCTCCGGTAAACGGAAATTTTGCCCAATATAATCTTGTAACTCTTTGATTAAGACTGAGGGATTGCATTCTCGATCGTCACGGATCGATTTTCCGATATAGCTGATATAAAGGTATTTTTCAGCTGAGCTAAGCGCTTCAAGGAATAAATAGCGGTCATCATCACGACGTTTTCTATCACCACGACGGCGTTTTTCCGCCATTAAATCAAATCCTAACGGCTGAATATTACGAGGATAAATACCATCGTTCATACCTAATAAACACACCGCTTTAAAGGGAATAGAGCGCATAGGCATTAGTGTACAGAAATTAATGCTGCCAGCTAAAAAACGCTGACTAATTTTTTCATCATCGAACCGTACTGTTAATTCATCACGAATAAGGACTAGCGGAATTTCATTTTGATATTGCGCTTTCAATCCATTTTCAATCACTTTTTGCCACTGTTGGATAATAAGCGCTAAAACTAATTCCGTTTCCTCATCAGACTCAAAAAAGGCATCAACTAATTGTTGTCCAACTTCTAGCCATGATTCTAATGAACGAGTTTCACTTAAACGTGTACGCCAATCACTTAATGTATAAAGAAAATCAGCGAGATGCCCTGCAAGCTCCGCAACTAATCCACTGGATTCATCATAAGGAAGCACACCTTTCCAAGGACCATTTTCACTTTCCATCGCATAACCAAGCAACATGCGCAGTAAGCCAAACTCCCATGTATTTTTACCCGTGATTGGCAATAAGAATGAAGCCACATTCTCATCATCTAATCCCCAGCGTATGCCTGACTCATCAACCCAACGACGTAGTAATTTTAGTTCATTTTCAAAAATAGAAAAATGCCCTGCTAAAGCAGGGACTTCAAGCAGTGCTAACACTTGTTCGGCGGTAAAACGACTTTGAGGAAGTTCTAGCAACGTAATAAAAGCCTGTAATACAGGATGCGCTTGACGCGCTTTTCTATCTGAAATAGCAAAAGGAAGATAACGTTCTGAAGGTGCATTACCAAACACTGCTTGAATATAAGGTGTATAGCTATCGATATCCGCAACCATCACAATAATATCACGCGGTAACAATTCAGGATCTTGTTCTAGTAAATGCAGTAATTGGTCTTGCAGTACTTCGACTTCGCGCTGTGGGCTATGGCTTGCATGGAAAGTCAGTGAGTGATCATCTGGTGATATCACACGTTTATTTTCACTACACTCATAAGTTGCAAGTGTTGTACCTAATTGCGAAAAATCTTCTAAATCAAGAATATCGGCTTGTAATTGATGAAGTAAATTATCTCTTGGGATCTCAACAAACGCATCTAATACATCGGTATATTCAAGTTCAGAGAGGAAATAAAGATTATCTTTACCCAGTTTTCCCCATGACGCTAATAGCGGATTACCGATGTTTTGCTCGCCCTCATCATTAAATAACGAAGAAGCATTTTTTTCATCTTTAAACCAAGGCGATTCATGCAATTGCTTATAATGACGTGGCTTTCTGCTATTAAGACGAGAGAGAAATTTAGGATCTTGAATATCTCCCCAATAATAACGGCAAGGATTGGTAAAGAGTAAATAGATCTCAGTATGACGCCCTATCGCTTGTAATGCCTGCAAATAAACTTGAGGTAGAGCCGAAATCCCACAAATAAAAATACGAGGTGGAAAACAGTGTTGAAGCTCCCCTTCTTTTGCATTATTTAAAGTCGAAATAAATTGCTGATAAAGATTAGAGCGGTGCCATTGAGGCTGATTAAGATCTTTTGTGTATTGCTGTAATGCTACCCACAATATTTTTTGCCAGCGTTGATTTTCACTCAACCCTTCAATTAACTCATCATTTTCCCACGAAGCTAACCAATCTGAACGATAAACTAAATATTGGTCAAATAAGTCAGCTACACGTCCTGCTAACTGGTGAAGTTTACGTTTATCTTCATCATCATCAAGGTAATGCAGTAAGGGTTTGAATTCTTCATTAGGCAAGAATTCAGGAAGTAATGCCATTAATTTCCATGTCATCGCATCTTTAGAAAAAGCGCTTTCTTTAGGTATACCTGATAATACCCGAGTAAACATTTCCCAAATAAAGGTTGCTGGTAATGGATAACGGATATTAGCAGCAATACCCAAGCTTTCGGCAAGCTGGATTTGCAACCATTGAGACATTCCAGGGCTTTGTACAAGGATCACTTCTTGTTCAAAAGGAGAAGAAAGTGGCCTGGTCTGCATAAAGTGCACCATAAGTGACTTTAGTAATGACAACTGATTTGAGTGATATATATGAAACATCAGATCCTCATCTTATTAATAGCATGACCAGTAATATAGCCTTATTTCGGGTAATACATTATTGGCAACATAACCTTCTATTTGCTGACAACCTTCAGACTGTAAAAGTGAGCGTGTCATTATTTTGGGGTTAGATGCGAAATAATCAGGTGATTTATCAGACATTTGTTCAAATAAAACAAAAAGTTCCTGCCCTGACTGCTGAATTTGAATTAGCTGCTGAAAATCAGCTTTTAATGATTGACTATACCCTATAATAGCGACAAAACTAATATTAAAAAACAGTAATATAAACATTGTATTAAGTAGTATAGAGCCACTTTCTGATTTATTTTGAATGTTATCTATAACACACACTCCTTATGCACTAATGGGCAATAATCTAACCATCCGCTTGGATGAATAGTTATTGTTCTATTTTTATCCTTTAAGATACTAACCCATTGGTAATGATATATTTTATAACCTTTTAAGCTTTCTGCTTGTCCTTGAAGTAAGCCCTTATCAAGAGAGATTAAAAGTAGGCAGCTTTTTATTTTAGGATTTGCATGAAAAGTATGACATTGCCATTTATTTAATCGAGTTGATGAAAGATCCCAATTAAGTGCGATCCCCCACTGCAATGCAGATTCAGCAAATAAAAAAGCCTGTCGTGCTTGTAACTCTTGCATCACTATTTGTTGAGATTGCCTGTAATGATAAGCAAAGTTTCCAAGTACAGATAAACTCATCACAACAAAACCCACCACCATCAATAAACTTGCAAATCCCTGTTCATTTTTTCTGTATGTAAAATCAGTATTCATAACAAGGTCACATTCCTTAAACGCATGATATTTTGATAATGCGACTTCACTTTATGATTTTGTTTTAAATGAAATTTTAAAGAAACTGAAAGATAAAAAAGAGACATCCCTTTTATTAAATGGGGCTTTGAATAAGAACGCAAAGTAAATTCAGTCACCTCAATTTCATTACTCTCAAAAAAACGTTGCCATCCTGAAGAGGCGCAATCTTTAACTCCTCTTCGTTGTTCTAGTTGTCCATTTTTAAGACGATATCCAAAATAATCACTCTCTTTTGAAGAAGGCGGTTCCCATTTGCCATTGCTGTTTATGTCGTAAGCAAAAATAACGCAGGAGTTTTTTTCTTGAAGGGGATATTGTCCTATCTTTAAAGAAGACTCAGCCAAGCCATTTGGCTTCAACGTATTAGCACAACTGTCATAACAATACCCTGTGCGTCTTAATTGTGCTTCTAACACCAATAGCCGTTCTCTTAAAAAAATATCTAACTGGTATTGTTGGTAAGAATGGATCAGTGTGTTCATTATTTGAGGATAAGCCCGACTGATACATAGAAATAAAACCCCACTTATCGCGATAGCAAAAAGGTATTCCATCAACATCATGCCAGACGAAAATGAAATTCCAGATCGTTTCAACATGATGAAAATGCCTTCATGCTCTGACTACATGCTCTTATTCTGCCTAATGATGAAATAATAATTTTCACTTCGCCTTCTACACTGTGAAGCACAAAGCTCATGGGTTTTAATGTTTGACGAATTCCACCAAACGTAAAGTTTAAAACTGTTGATTGCTTAAGTTGAATGCCTGAAGCTAATTGAAAAATATCTTGTTGCTCTGATAAATGGCGAGAATGAAGAGGAGTCGCAATTATTTTATTATTCGGTGATAACAAAAGCGTAATTTTAATTCTTACATTAAATAATAGAGCTTGTTGTCGCTGATAAGAAAGAAAAGCAATGGTTTCTCGTACACTATGTATCAATTGACGTTGGTGAGTAAATTGCTGATAGGTCGTGATTGATAAGTAACTTAAAATTGAGGCGATCATCATGACAATAAGCATTTCAAGTAGGCTTATTCCATATTCACTCTCTTGCTGATGCGCCCTACTTAGGCTTATATCCATGTTATTGTTCATTTATTTCTCCTTTTTAACCTACTGCGAGAATGCAGACAAAACATTTAAAGGTAAATAAAGGAAAGTGTTTTTTTCGAACAACAACGCAATAACCGTATTTTCAGAATAAATACAAAATAAGGGTAAAAATGAAAAAAGCCCCTGTTTATTGCTAAACAGAGGCCTTTAAAGCAAGGAATAAATTAAACTGTAAATGGATATTTTATTGCTTCATGGCATTGATAACCTTCAACAGTAAAATCATCCGTTGTTACCCAAGTTTCAATATCTTCCAACGTTTTGATTTTTGGATTGATATGTAATGTTGGTAACGGTAATGGCTCTCTTTTTAACTGCACATCACGCATTAGTGGTAATTGATTTTCATAGATATGTGCATTGATTATCTTATGAAATGCTTTACCCGGCTTATGCCCTGTAATTTGAGCCACCAGCGCCAATAAAACAAAGCACTGAATTTGGTTGAAATTCAAACCTAGCGGCACATCACAACTGCGCTGATAAGAGGTTAAATAAAGCGTATCCCCCACAAGTGAAAAGGTATGCGTATGCATACAAGGGCGTAAACAACCCAGTTCCGTTTCACCCGGATTATAGAACGTTACGATTTCACCACGATCATCGATACCTTTAGTCAGGTTATCTACCACTTTACGCAGTTGATCAAAATGAGAACCATCAGGGCGTTGCCATTGACGTCCTTGAACGCCATAAACACGTCCCATATCGTCTTCGCCTTTACGATGAGGGTTATTTAACCATGCACCATTTTCATTCGCATTGGCATTCCATGTATTGCAACCAATTTCACGAAATTGAGCGGCATTGTCATAGCCACGTAAATACCCTAACAGTTCTGCAATGGCCGCTTTATAAAAACTTTTTCGTGTTGTTATCAGCGGAAATTGGTTATTCGCAACATCATATTCCAGATCGGCATTAATCACCGTTAAACAACGGGTTCCTGTCCGTTTATTATCAATCCATTGCCCTTCATCGATAATGCGTTGACACAATGCCAGATACTGCTTCATGTTGTCTCTCTTGTTAATTAGCTAATAATAAAAAATTTATCTCACACTATTTGTGAGCAGATGTTGGGTTTTGTGGCGTTTTTTTATCTTGACGATAAGCCCATACCATAAAAATAATACCCAACAAAATCATTGGAATTGAAAGTATTTGCCCCATACTCACACCACCAAATAATCCTAGTTGTGCGTCTGGTTGACGGAAGAATTCAACAATAATACGGAATGCGCCATAACCAATCAGGAATAGACCCGACACACTTCCGACAGGACGACTTTTACGCACAAAAATATTCAGAATAATGAATAACACCACGCCTTCTAACAGCATTTCATAAAGCTGAGAGGGATGACGAGGTAAAACACCGTATTCTTGAATAATAGGCAGTAACGTTGTTGGATCTTGGGCAACAAGCTGGAGATCTGCAGAACGCGAGGTTGGGAATAAGAACGCCCAAGGCGTATCTAATGTGACACGTCCCCATAATTCGCCATTGATAAAGTTACCAATACGGCCTAACCCTAATCCAAATGGAATTAACGGTGCAACAAAGTCTGCCACTTGGAAAAATTTACGTTTAGTGCGTTTAGCAAACCAAATCATGGCACAAATGACTCCAATTAAACCGCCATGGAACGACATTCCGCCATCCCACACTTTAAAGAGGTAAAGAGGATCATTTAAAAAGACAGGTAGGTTATAAAATAAAACATAACCTAAACGACCACCGATAAATACACCCACAAAACCGACATAAAGTAATGTTTCAACTTCATTTTTATTCCAACCACTATTCGGTTTTGCAGCTCGGCGATTTGCAAGCCATAAGGCAAAGACAAACCCAACTAAATACATCATACCGTACCAGTGTAGTGACACAGGCCCGATAGAGAACATAACGGGATCAATCTCTGGAAATTTAAGGTAGCTTATACTCATTATTCCCTACTTCACTTAATCAATAATTTCTGTGCTGGTTATTTATTGCCAACACAGAAAAGGCTTATACGAAGGTCTGCTAGATACCTCCGCGAATTAATCCACCTAATCCTTGCCGTTCCATAAATTCAGAAGACAATTTTTTGATTTCTGTTGTGGTTTCAGCTTGCAACACCTGTTGCATAAAAGGCTGTAACATCACAGGATCAAGATGGCGCAATAAGTATTTTACCCTAGGTAAACTACGACCACTCATGCTTAACTGCCTAAAACCGAGCCCTATTAATAGCAATGCCCCTATTGGCGTGCCCGCCATTTCACCACAAACACTCACTGGCAACTGATAATATTGGCATTGTGTTGCAATCAAATTCAGTGAACGCAATAACGCAGGATGCAAATTATCATAGAGTGATGCTACATGGGTATTATTACGATCGACAGCAAGCAAATACTGAGTCAAATCGTTTGTTCCAACAGAGATAAAATCGACCCGATTAGCTAATTGTGACAGCATAAACACCAACGAAGGCACTTCAAGCATGATGCCTAACGGTGGTGGAACACACTCACACTTTATTTCTCGACTAACTTCATCACATGCTCGTAGCAGCAATGTTCTTGCTTCGTCGATTTCATCAAGACTTGTCACCATCGGCAACAATATTTTCAAATTTTTAAATTCGAGGTTTGCTTTTAGCATTGCACGTAGCTGAATAAGGAAGATTTCAGGTTGATCAAGCAATATTCTTATTCCTCTCCAACCTAAGCAGGGATTTTCCTCATTAATTGGCATATAAGGAAGTTGCTTATCAGCACCAATGTCTAAAGCGCGCAATACAACGGGTTTATCTGGAAAAAAAGAGAGAATTTCACGATAACGGTTTTTTTGTTCATCTTCAGAGGGAAAACCGCTTTGCAACATAAAAGGTATTTCGGTGCGATATAAACCCACACCATCTATTCCCACACTAATGCGTTGCTCATATTTTATATTTAATCCCGCATTCAATTGAACGCTAACTGCTTCACCGTTTTTTAAAACCGCTTGCTGTTCAAGTTGATCTTCTGCGATTTGGCTTAATACGCTCTCTTCGTCAATAATTTGTTTATATTCTTGAGTAATAAAAGGCTCTGGCTCAATAAATATTTCACCACGATAACCATCAAGAATAAGCATGCGATTATGTAACAGCTCAGGTTGAATATCTGCTCCCATAATCGCGGGTATTCCCATCGCTCTAACAAGAATGGCAGAATGTGAGTGAGTTGCGCCATCTCGAACAATGACACCAGCAAGTTGTTGCTCTGGTAACTCCGCCAATAAACTGGCACTTAATTCATCAGCGACCAAAATAAAACGCTCTGGCCAAATATTGGTTGAGCTTAGATCATCATCTAAATGGAATAATAAACGCTGTCCTAATGCTTTAAGATCAGACGCTCTTTCTCGCATATAACCGTCTTTCAGGCTAGAAAATTGCGCTGATACTTTCTCAACCACCACTTTAACTGCCCATTCCGCGACATAACCTTGTGTGATTATCGCGGTCATTTTATGTTTAAGCTGTGGATCATTAAGTAAATGCGAGTAGAGATCAAAAATGGCCGCACTCTCTTTTTGTGCATTCGCCATAAAGCGCTTACTAAAACGGCGACATTCTGCTGTTGCATCTTCTAAAGCAACAGTGAGTCGATTGAGCTCTGCTTTTATATCAAGTGCACTGGCTTTAAATACATTTTCAAGGATTGGCTGAGCGACTTCTTGCCAGCCATACGCCATCACCACCCCCGTCGAAACCGAAAGTGCTTTAATACGGCTTTGGCGATATTGTCCGAAAAGCCCTTTAGTTTGTACTTGCGATAACGTTGCACCTAATTGTGTCGCCAGTGTCACCATAAAAGATTCTTCGCTTTCATTAAATAAGCGACGCTCTTTTTGCTGAACGACTAATACACCAAGGAGTTGGCGACGATAGACAATAGGTACACCGAGGAAAGCACGGAGATCATCTTCTTTAACTTGAGGAAGGTATTTAAAGCTAGGATGCTCGCGAATATCAGCGAGGTTGATGAGCTCTGAAAGACGCCCCACTTCACCAACAACGCCTTCATCAAACGAGAGGCTAACGGCTCTCCCTCTAGGTTTTTTTAACCCTTTGGTCGCCATAAGATAAAAACAACTACGTTGTTTATCGGCAAGATAAATAGAACACACATCCGTGTGCATTGCCTGACACGTTTCCTTGACTAAGAGTTCAAGCGCTTCTGGAAGCCCCGCTGCCATAGCCACTTTTTCTACAATTTCTCGCAAACGTGTCAGCATAGTGTTATCTAATACCTTTTACGCCGATATCCATACGATGGACGAGGTAAAGACACTTGTTCTTGCAACGGCATGACTACGGGTGCGAACTCTTTCATTACACGTCGATAAACATCGCGTTTAAAAGAGACGACTTGTCTAACAGGATACCAGTAACTCACCCAACGCCAGCCATCAAATTCTGGCGTTTTGCTTTGTTGAACATTAATGTCTTTATCATTACTTGTTAACTGCAAGAGGAACCAACGCTGTTTTTGTCCAATACAAACAGGTTTTGTGTCCCAACGCACCAAACGCTTCGGTAACTTGTAACGTAACCAGTTACGTGTGGAGGCAAGAATTTTAACATCCTTGCGACTTAACCCAACTTCTTCGAACAACTCTCGGTACATTGCCTGCTCTGGCGATTCTCCAGGATTAATTCCCCCTTGAGGAAACTGCCATGAATGTTGCCCATAGCGACGAGCCCAAAGCACTTGCCCTTGCCGATTACAAATTACAATCCCTACATTCGGGCGGTAGCCATCATCATCGATCACTAGACTACCTCAATAACCAAATTTGAAAGATAACTCATTGTTTCATACTACCCACAAACGGTAAACCTCTATCAACAGACTTTGCACGACGCGCGTATTTATCTACAATGGGAAAGTCTCAACGGGGTGCCTTTTTAGGCTGAGAAAAACTCGTGGAACCTGATCCAGCTAATACTGGCGTAGGGATTTGAGTCAGGATGTTGCAATATTCATTGATTTGCCATCCTCACTCCTCAGATCCTACCTGACTTTTACTGAGGAACTAAACGTGTTAACTAAATCGCTTCGCTTTACTTTCCTTCTGGGCGCACTGGGCATTGTAAGTACTTTTTCAACTCAAGCCTTAGCACAAAAACCCACACTGACTGTTTACACTTATGATTCATTTACCGCAGATTGGGGACCAGGGCCTGCAATAAAAAAAGCGTTTGAACAACAATGTGATTGCGAATTAAAACTTGTTGCCCTTTCTGATGGTGTTTCTCTGCTTAATCGCTTACGTATGGAAGGTGATAAGAGTAAGGCTGATATTATTTTGGGGTTGGATAACAATCTGATCTACGCAGCAAAAGAAACGGGACTTTTCGCACCAAGTCATATCGATACATCAAAACTCGCCCTACCTGAAAAATGGACAGATGATACCTTTGTGCCTTATGACTACGGTTATTTTGCTTTTATCTATGATAAAAACCGCATTACTAATCCCCCAAAAAGCATGGCTGAACTGCTAAATAGCAAAGAAAAGTGGAAGATTTTGTATCAAGATCCTCGCACCAGCACACCGGGTTTGGGTTTAATGCTATGGATGCAGTCACTTTATCCTGAAAATACGGCCTCTGAATGGAAAAAATTGTCAGAGAAAACGCTGACAGTGACTAAAGGTTGGAGTGAGTCTTACGGCTTATTCTTAAAAGGTGAAGGTGATTTTGTGCTTAGTTACACATCATCTCCAGGTTATCACATTTTAGCGGATAAAAAAGATAACTATGCTGCGGCAATTTTCGATGAAGGGCATTACTTACAAGTCGAAGTCGCGGCAAAATTGAAATCGAGCAAACAACCTGAATTAGCTCAACAATTTATGCAATTTATGCTCACCCCTGCTTTCCAAGAAACTATTCCTACAACCAATTGGATGTATCCTGTTATTGATATGCCATTGCCAGATGTCTATTCCGTGATGCCTAAACCCGAAAAATCATTACAATTCGATGCAGATGTTGTCGCCAAAGAGCGCCAAACATGGACTCGTAATTGGCAATCTGCGGTTAGTCGCTAATGGGAAGATGGCTTATCCCGGGGCTATGTGCCTCGGGTTTACTGCTTATTGTGGCGTTATTGTCATTTGGCGCATTGTGGTTTAACGCACCAAGTGGCGAGCTGACCTCAATTTTTGCAGATGAATATTTATGGCATGTTGTCCGCTTTACTTTTTGGCAAGCCTTTTTATCTGCGCTGTTTTCGATATTACCTGCTATTTGGCTCGCCAAAGCACTCTATCGACGCCAATTTAAAGGACGAACACTGTTTTTACGCCTATGTGCCATGAGTCTTGTGTTACCTGTTCTAGTTGCACTTTTTGGTATTTTAACGGTTTATGGCAGAGTGGGATGGATTGCTCAAATTTGTGAATGGCTAGGGATCGACTACCAATTTACCCCTTATGGTTTGCAAGGCATTCTATTAGCTCATATTTTTTTCAATATGCCGTTAGCAACCCGAATGCTATTACAAGCACTCGAAAGTATTTCGTCAGAACAACGCCAATTAGCCTCACAGCTTGGCATGAATGGCTGGCAACGTTTTCGTTTTCTTGAATTTCCCTATTTGTGGCGCCAAATTCTGCCCACGGCATCACTCATTTTTATGCTCTGCTTTGCCAGCTTTGCCACTGTATTGGCATTAGGCGGAGGTCCTGCGGCAACGACTGTTGAACTCGCGATTTATCAAGCGTTAAGCTATGACTACGATTTGCATCGCGCTGCACTATTAGCGTTGATCCAGCTTTTTTGTTGTTTAGGTTTAGTGCTTATTAGCCAAAAGCTAAAAGGCACCCTTTTTGTGGGAAGCAGTCAAAAGCTACATTGGCGTGATCCCTATGATCCTATCTTCAGCAAAATAACCGATGGTCTGGTGATCACTCTTGCGATCCTCTTTTTAGTACCGCCAATTCTGGCGGTAATAACAGACGGTCTTAACAGTCAATTTATACGTGTCATACAACAACCTGTACTTTGGCAGGCGTTTACTACCTCACTGATTATTGCGGTTGGTGCGGGTATTGTTTGTGTTGTATTAACGATGATGTTGCTATGGAGTAGCCGAGAACTTCGCTTACGGCACTTTAAAAAAGCAGGACAAGCCATGGAAATGAGTGGTTTGATTATTCTGGCGATGCCGGGGATTGTGTTGGCAACAGGCTTTTTCCTTCTATTCAACAATACGATTGGATTACCCGAATCACCGTATGTTTTAGTCATTTTAACCAACGCATTAATTGCTATTCCGTATGCATTAAAAGTACTTGAAAATCCAATGAATGACATCGCTTCGCGTTATGGTCTTTTGTGTCAGTCGCTCAATTTACAAGGTATAAATCGACTCCGTTGGATAGAACTACGTGCATTAAAAAAACCAATCACACAAGCCCTTGCTTTTGCTTGTGTGATTTCTATTGGGGATTTCGGTATTGTGGCTCTTTTTGGTAATGAAACCTTTAGAACCTTACCTTTCTATCTTTATCAGCAAATTGGCGCTTATCACACTCAAGATGGTGCCGTGACCGCCATGATCTTATTGCTACTTTGCTTCACTCTTTTTAGCTTAATAGAACGATTGGCAGGAAAATCTCATGATTAAATTAGAGCACCTTGCTTACACCTATGAACACCAACATCTCTTATTTAATTTAACCGTTAATACGGGAGAGCGTATCGCTGTGTTAGGTCCCAGTGGCGCTGGAAAAAGCACATTACTCAGTTTAATTGCGGGTTTTTTACCGTCAGAAAAAGGAAGCCTTTTTCTCAATGGTGAAAACCATACTAAAACCGTCCCTGCTAAACGTCCTATCTCCATGTTATTTCAAGATAATAACTTATTTCCACATTTAACTGTAAGGCAAAATATTGGCTTGGGGTTAAATCCTAGTTTAAAACTAACTGATGCGCAAAAAGCACTATTAGAAGATCGCGCTAAACAAGTGGCTCTCAGTGAATATCTTGAACGCTTACCATCCCAATTATCAGGTGGCCAGCGTCAGCGTGTCGCTATTGCACGTTGCCTTGTTCGTGAACAACCTATTTTATTACTCGATGAGCCTTTTTCTGCATTAGATCCCGCTTTACGCATTGAAATGCTGGCACTACTTGAGCAACTTTGTGATGAGAAAGCGTTAACCTTATTGATGGTTTCGCATAGCTTAGAAGATGCTGCAAAAATCGCTTCAAGAGCGATTGTGATTGATAACGGTATGATTGTGTATGATGGAAATACGCAATCACTAATAAATGGTGAAGTGGATCAATCACTTATTTTAGGTATTCCGTTTAATTAATCCCAACCTAAATTAACTGTATAAATAACCACTATATTGACTATAATAAACACATCTTTAGTGAATTATTTGTGTTGATTGGGTGCTCATGATTGGTCATACGGAACAAGGTTTTATTCTTACTCGCCACTGGAGCGACACGCCAAAAGGTATTGTCGTCTCTTATTGGCTGGCTACGGATAATGGCCCACGTAAAGTGACTGTTCCTATGCAACGTGCTATCGGTTTTGTTGCCCGTCAACATGAAACTGTTTTACGCTCACTCATTAATAAAAATCCTGATATTGAAATTCGCCCCCTCGAATTAAAAGATTTCGAAAGACAGCCCGTTTTCGGTGTTTATTGCAAACAATACCGCCAACTTGTTCAACTTGAGCAACAACTTAAAGAGCATCACATCCGACTTTATGAAGCGGATATCCGCCCACATGAACGTTATATGATGGAGCGCTTTATCACCGCACCAGTCTGGTTTCGTTATCAACAAAATAATATTGCTACATTAAAACCTGCTCCTGATTATCGCCCAACGCTTCGAACCGTGTCTTTGGATATTGAAACCAGTGAGTTTGGTGAACTTTACTCCATTGGACTTGCAGGTTGTGGCGATAATGTGGTGTTTATGCTTACTGATGAGTTGCCCGCAGAGTGTGAAAGCCAGCAACCTCAAGGCTATCGTTTATGTTATGTCAGTAGCCGATTGCGTTTAATTGAAAAGCTAAATGAATGGATACAACACTATGATCCTGATGCCATTATTGGTTGGAATTTAATTCAATTCGATCTACGTATTTTGTACACGCATGCCCAACGGTATGGCGTCAGTTTATTATTAGGTCGTCAAAATAGCCCGTTAGAATGGCGTGAGCATGGATTTAAAAAAGGCCATTTTTTTGCATCGGCTCAAGGTCGTTTAATTATCGATGGCATTGAAGCATTGAAAATGGCGACGTGGAATTTTCCCTCTTTTAGCCTCGAATCGGTTGCTCAAACACTGTTAGGTGAAGGTAAAGCCATCGATACACCTTATGCCAGAATGGATGAAATTAATCGGCGCTTTAAAGAAGATAAACCTGCACTGGCTTATTATAATTGGCAAGATTGTGTCTTAGTGAACCGTATCTTTGATGCGACATCTCTTATGGCATTCTTATTAGAAAGAGCCTGTGTTACAGGGCTTTCAGTTGATAGAAGCGGTGGCTCTGTCGCGGCTTTTACTCACCTCTACTTACCCTCAATGCATCGCATTGGATATGTCGCGCCTAATCAAGGTGAAAAACCTGAAGAGCATAGCCCCGGTGGCTTTGTGATGGATTCTGCTCCCGGCTTATATGATTCTGTTGTTGTGCTTGATTACAAAAGCCTTTATCCCTCTATTATTCGTACTTTTTTAATCGATCCAGTAGGAATGATTGAAGGAATGCACCAACCTGATGAAAAGTTTTCTATTTCTGGATTTCGCCAAGCACGATTTTCACGAGAACTGCACTGTTTACCCGCTATTGTGTCGCAAATTTGGCATGAAAGAGATAATGCCAAATTACATAAAAATGCCCCACTCTCTCAAGCGCTCAAAATCATTATGAATGCTTTTTATGGTGTTTTAGGCTCTGTGGGTTGTCGCTTTTTTGATCCTCGTTTAGCGTCTTCCATTACGCTGCGAGGTCATGAAATTATGAAAAAAACACGAGAATTAATTGAGGCCAAAGGTTATCAAGTTATTTATGGCGATACGGATTCAACCTTTGTTTGGCTGAAGTCACCTCACACAGAACAACAAGCACAACAGATTGGATATCAATTAGTACAAGAGGTAAATCAATGGTGGAAAACACATCTCTTTGAAAACTACCAACTAGATTGCAAATTAGAACTAGAATACGAAACCCATTATCGCCGCTTTTTAATGCCCACTATCCGAGGTATGGAAACGGGTAGCAAGAAACGCTACGCCGGACTCAGCAATGATAAAATGGTATTTAAAGGATTAGAAACCGTCAGAACAGATTGGACTCCCCTTGCTCAAAAATTTCAACAAGAGCTTTATACACGCATTTTTCATCAGCAACCTTATCAGCAGTTTATTCGTGATTATGTTGCGGATACGCTTGCGGGAAAATATGATGAGAGATTAGTGTATCGTAAACGGTTACGTCGAAAATTATCAGAATATCAGCACCACGTCCCCCCTCATGTCAAAGCAGCACGTAAGGCGGATGAATATAATTTATCCCAAAATAGACCTCAACAATATCAGCAAGGCGGTTGGATTAGTTATATAATTACCCTCTTGGGGCCTGAGCCATTAGAGCACATTACCACTGCACCTGATTATGAGCACTATATCAATAAGCAATTAATGCCTATTGCAGATGCAATCCTACCTTTTATACAAGATGATTTTTCAACCTTGTTAAATGGGCAAATGACACTCTCATTTTAAGTTGTGTCATTTTGCAGGTGACGGTTTGCTTTGCATCTATTAACATAACGCCCCTTTGGTGATAATTAGCTTTTCTTTGTTCAAGGAATAAGCACTTTTTATCCCGCAGATTTTAATGACAACACCGCAATACTGCATTCATTAATAATTCCTAAATTATATATTTGAGAGCTGAGTTTATATATATGCCTTTTACTCTTGGTCAACGTTGGATTAGCGATACTGAAAGCGAGCTTGGACTGGGTACTGTTGTGGCAATTGATGCCCGCATGGTTACCTTACTTTTTCCTGCCTGTGGCGAAAACCGCCTTTACTCCCGTCATGATGCACCAATAACGCGGGTGATGTTCAATGCAGGGGATACCGTCACCAGTCACGAAGGCTGGAAACTCGCCATCGATAACGTTGTAGAAGATAACGGCCTACTTATCTATCAGGGTGTACGTTTAGACACTGAAGAGCCTACACAATTACGTGAAGTGTTCTTAGATAACAAACTCACTTTTAATAAGCCCCAAGATCGCCTTTTTGCAGGTCAAATCGACCGCATGGATCGCTTTGCATTACGCTACCGCGCTCGTAAGTTTATGAGCGAGCAGTTTAAGCAAGCACAAAGTGGTTTACGTGGTATCCGCGCAAGCCTTATTCCTCATCAGCTTTATATCGCCAATGAAGTGGGTAAACGTCATAACCCTCGCGTATTATTAGCTGATGAAGTGGGTTTAGGTAAAACGATTGAAGCTGGTATGATTATCCATCAACAATTAATGGATGGTCGTGCTGAGCGCGTGTTGATTATTGTGCCTGAAAGCTTACAACATCAGTGGTTAGTTGAAATGTTACGCCGTTTCAACCTCCGTTTCTCACTGTTTGATGATAGCCGTTATAGCGAATCTTTATTAGATAGCGATAATCCATTTGAAACAGAACAGATGATCATCTGCTCTTTAGATTTTGTGCGTAAAAATAAACAACGTTTTGAACACTTGGTTGAAGCAACATGGGATATGTTAGTTGTCGATGAAGCTCATCACCTTGTTTGGAGTGAAGATGCTCCAAGCCGTGAATATCAAGTAATTGAAGAATTAGCTGAATCTATTCCTTCGGTATTGCTATTAACCGCAACTCCTGAGCAATTAGGTCAAGAAAGCCACTTTGCCCGTTTACGTCTGCTCGATCCAAGCCGTTTCCATGACTACAACGAATTTATTAATGAGCAACAAAAATATCGCCCTGTTGCTGATGCTGTCACTATTTTGCTATCAGAAGATGATTTAAATACCGAACAACAAAATATCATCAGTGAAATGATCAGCGAGCAAGATGTTGAGCCATTACTGAAAGCGGCAAATACCCAAGGTGAAGAACGAACTAAATCTCGCCAAGAACTTATCCATATGCTAATGGACAGACACGGAACAGGTCGTTTGTTATTCCGTAACACTCGTTCTGGTGTTAAAGGTTTCCCGAATCGCTTACTTCACGCGATAAAAATGCCACTGCCAACACAATATCAAACCGCAATTAAAGTGGCTGAAATTATGGCAGCGAAAAAGAGCCTCGAAGTTCGTGCAAAAGAGATGCTCTACCCTGAACGTATTTACCAAGAATTCGAAGGTGAAAACGCAACATGGTGGAACTTTGACCCTCGTGTTGAATGGTTACTGGGTTTCTTAACTGCAAATCGTAATGAAAAAGTACTGGTCATTTGTGCTCAAGCAGCAACAGCACTGCAATTAGAACAAGTTTTACGTGAACGTGAAGGTATTCGCGCGGCAGTCTTCCACGAAGGTATGTCATTACTTGAACGCGATCGTGCAGCGGCTTATTTCGCGTCTGAAGAAGAAGGCGCGCAAGTTCTACTATGTTCAGAAATCGGCTCTGAAGGACGTAACTTCCAGTTTGCTAATCAACTGGTTATGTTTGATCTGCCATTTAACCCTGATTTACTAGAACAACGTATTGGTCGCCTCGATCGAATTGGTCAAAATCGCGACATTGATATTAGCATTCCTTATCTCGAAGGTACGGCTCAATCCGTATTATTGCGTTGGTATCACGAAGGCTTAGATGCCTTTGAGCATACTTGTCCAACAGGTCGTACTATTTATGACAGCAAATATGATGCTCTCGTCAATTACCTTGCGCAACCTAATGAATTAGCGGACTTTGACGAGTTTATCGCTGCTTGTCGTAAACAGCATGATGAAATGAAGCTCAAACTTGAGCAAGGCCGCGACCGCCTATTAGAAATGCATTCTAACGGGGGTGAAGTTGGCGTTGAATTAGCGGGTGAGATTGCAGCGCAAGATAACGATCCTGAGTTAGTGAACTTTGCACTGAACTTGTTTGATATCGTCGGTATTAATCAAGAAGATCGCAGTGATAGCTTAATTATTTTAACGCCATCCGATCATATGTTAGTGCCTGATTTCCCAGGATTACCGCAAGATGGTTGCACCATCACATTTGATAGAGAGCAAGCATTATCTCGTGAAGATACCCAATTTATTAGTTGGGAACACCCAATTATCCGTAATGGCTTAGATTTAATTTTATCTGGCGATACAGGAAGTTGTGCCGTTTCTTTATTAAAAAATAAAGCATTGCCAGTGGGAACGCTGTTAGTAGAACTGATTTATGTGGTAGAAGCGCAAGCGCCTAAACATCTTCACTTAAGTCGTTTCTTACCTGCAACACCAGTTCGCTTATTACTTGATCTGAAAGGTAATAATCTTGCATCTCAAGTTGAGTTTGAAAGTTTTAACCGCCAATTAAACGCGGTTAATCGTCATACTTCGAGCAAACTGGTCAATGCAGTACAAAGTGAAGTCCACCATGTACTTAAAGCCTCTGAACCGTTAATGGAAGTTGAAGCGAAAGGACTTATCCAAAAAGCGAAAGAAGAAGCCGATCGCGTGCTGACTCATGAATTGTCGCGCTTAGAAGCTTTACGTGCAGTAAACCCAAATATTCGTGATGATGAAGTCGAAGCAATTGAAAATGAACGTGCTCATATTCTTAACCATTTAGATGAAGCAACGTGGCGTTTAGATTCAATTCGCCTCATTGTTGTTACCCACCAATAATCACCGTTAAAGCGGGGAGTATTTTACTCCCCGTTGTTTTGATGAGATATCCACCATGATGGAAGTGTATAACCCGCCGACAGATCCTTGGTTACATGTTTTATATCAAGATGAGCATATTATTGCCGTCAATAAACCCAGCGGATTACTGTCAGTACCGGGCAAAGCGCCAGAGCATAACGACAGTATTATGTCGCGCATTAAAGCTGAATTTCCTAATGCTGAATGTGTGCATCGCCTTGATATGGCAACCAGTGGCGTTATTGTTGTTGCACTAAATAAAGAAGCAGAGCGTGAACTAAAGCGTCAGTTTCGTGAACGTGAACCCAAAAAAACCTATATCGCACGCGTTTGGGGACATATTGAAAAAGAAGAGGGATTGGTTGATTTACCTTTGATTTGTGATTGGCCTAATCGACCAAAACAAAAAGTCTGTCATGAAACAGGGAAAGCGGCGCAAACTTTTTATGAAGTGTTGGAATATGAAGAGAATGCGACAAGAGTGAAACTCTCACCAATTACTGGGCGTTCACATCAATTGCGGGTACATATGCTAGCGTTGGGGCATCCAATTCTTGGGGATCGCTTTTATGCACACCCACAGGCAAGAGCGATGGCGCCTCGCCTGCAGTTACATGCTCAGGAATTATTTATTACGCATCCTGCTTTTCGATCCCCGATACATTTTGAATGCCTTGCCGATTTTTAGTGTCTTATGACACTAAAACAGTCACTGAACTCAATGAAGCAAGGAGCAGGCAAAGCGCTAATCCCATAACCCCAACAAGAACACGGACGTTTGACATGGATATAGTTCCTTTTTTAAGAGAAGAGAGAATGAAATAATTAAATTTCACTTATATTTTACCGTGATAAATAATAAACTCAACTCAGTCTAAGTTATCTCTATCACGGAATAATTCTCTCTTTTCCCATCTTCTTTTACAAGATGTTAACGAAATCCTTTTTCTTTTTTAATCAAATCGTAAGCAACTTGTATAGACTGTGCTTTTTGTTTTGCAATTTCCATCATTTCTGGCGGTAAACCTTTCGCCACAAGTTTATCTGGATGATGTTCTCCCATTAATTTTCTATAAGCTCTTTTTATGGTTTTAACATCATCATTCTCATCGACGCCAAGTACCTTACACGCATCAGAGAGCGTTGGGCCTTGAGGTTGGGGCTGATAACCCTGTCCATTTTGATAATGAAAATTCTGACCAGCCTGCATCATTGCTAATATATGTTCAAAATGCGCACGAGAAAAACCTAGCTCATCGATAATGATAAACAACATTTTTCTTTCATTTGGATGCAGTTGACCATCTGCAAAAGCAGCTTGTAATTGGATTTCCAGAAACATCTGAAGTAAGTCACGGCGCCCAACACAAATTTGCCGAACACGTTGCAATGTGGCTCTTAATGGAAAATCGGATGATTTACCTTCTCTAAAAGCTTGTTGCGCGGCTTGGCGACCAACACCATGCAGATTCATGCGATCCATTAATTCGCTGGCAAGAGAGATATCGGTTTGAGTCACTCGCCCTTTTGATTTTGTCAGATGGCCTAAAACTTGAAAGGTTGCAGCAAAGAAAAAAGCTTGTCTATCACGCGTATAGCGCCCACCACTTCCTAATTTACTTCGTTGCATGTCATAGAGGTGCCCAAGAAAAACACCAATAACAATGCCCCAAAAGCCTATTCCTGCAAAACTACCAATGGTAAGGCCTAATAATTTTCCCCAATAGCGCATAGACTCCTCAAATCTTCAATGCTCTGACTGCAATTTTGCATTATCATACTATTCATTTGCTTGCACACCTAACACCAAGCAACCTCTAAATAGACTTTTTCTTAAAATGAAGAGATTTACTGTTTCTCTTTGGACAGAGGTAATGCTGTTTTCGTTTAAATTGTGTTAAAGTAAAATGAGTGACCAAACGAATAACTTTAGCGTTGTTATACAGCACGAAATACCGCATCAGCGCGGTGTTTTTTTGTTTCTAATAAGGCTATAACCCTATTTCAACACAGAAACATCGAAAAAATGAGGCTTACGCCTATTTTTCGGTTACCGTTAGAACAATGTTCAGAACGTTGGGCTGGTGTCGCATAACTCCCTGCGTTAGTTTCTCGCTGTTTATCAGCACGAAGCCACTGATGACGGAAGCACATAAATACTTATGAAAAAAAGTTATCCCACACTGCTGGCCACCCTAGTTTGGGCCACAATATACGGTCAGCCTGCTTATGCTGATCTTGCCTCCCAATGTTTACTGGGAGTTCCTGTTTATAACAAACCATTAGTACAAGGCGATCCTAACAGCTTGCCCGTCACCATCACTGCAAATGATATGAAAGGTGAATATCCTCGCATGGTCAAATATAAAGGTGATGTTGATATTAAACAGGGAAACCAAACCTTAAGTGCCGACAGTGTTGAACTGACACAGACTGAGGGAGAAACACCATTAAGAATGGTCACAGCAACGGGAAATGTGTCTTATGATGATCCTCAAATCATCTTAAAAGGCCCGCGTGCTTGGTCTAATCTTAATAATAAAGATACGGATATTGAGCAAGGTGATTACCAAATGGTTGGCCGTCAAGGCCGTGGTTACGCAGATAAAATGCAAATGCGTGGCGAAAACCGCTATACCATTATGGATAAAGGCATGTTCACCTCTTGTTTACCAGGAGATGATAGCTGGAGCGTTGTTGGCTCAGAGGTTATTTTAGACCGTGAAGAGCAAGTCGCTGAAATTTGGAATGCGCGTTTTCGTGTAGCCAATGTGCCTATCTTTTATAGCCCTTATCTTCAATTACCAATTGGTGATAAACGCCGTTCTGGTTTCTTAATTCCTAACGGAAGCTATTCCAGTAGCTCTGGATTTGATTTCCAACTCCCTTACTATTGGAATATAGCTCCTAATTATGATGCGACTATTACGACTAACTATATCAGCCGTCGTGGTTTAAAATTAGATAATGAATTCCGTTATTTAACGACTCCAGGTCGCGGTACGATTGCCGTTGATTGGATTAATCACGATAGCCAATACAATAAAGACAAAGAAGAAAATAAAGCTGGCTATCTTCCTCGTGATTCTGCAACACGCTGGTTATTCTACTGGGGACATAGTGGCGTCATGAACAATGTGTGGCGATTTAATATCGATTACACAAAAGTAAGTGATAACAAGTACTTCACTGATTTCACCTCTCAATATGGTAACACCACTGATGGTTATGCAACTCAGAAATTTAGTACGGGTTATGCACAACAGAACTGGAATGCCACATTAACAACCAAACAGTTCCAAGTCTTCTCTGATAATAAAGATGCAAGGGCTTATCGTGCAGAGCCACAACTTGATCTCAATTATTATAAGAATGATATCGGGCCGTTTGATTTCCGTACTTACGCTCAATTTGTTCGCTTTACCAGTGTGGGAGATAACACCCCTGAAGCAAATCGTTTCCATATTGAGCCAACGATCTCACTGCCTGCATCAACAGGTTGGGCAAGCTTTAATAATGAACTGAAAGTGATGGCAACTCATTACGATCAGGACATTCCTGAGGCTTATAAGAAAAGATATCCTAACCAATTAGACGATAATGTAAACCGTGTATTACCACAGTTTAAATCTGATATGAAAGTGGTTTTCGAGCGCCAATATCAAACCAATGATATTACCCAAACCCTCGAACCTCGTGTGCAATATCTTTATGTTCCTTATAAAGATCAGTCTAATATCAATAACTTTGACTCCGCATTATTACAATCAAACTATGGCGGACTTTTCCGCGATAGAATGTATGGTGGTTTAGACCGCATTGCTTCTGCAAACCAATTAACCACGGGTGTCACTTCACGTTTTTATGATAGCGAATTAGTTGAACGTTTTAACGTTTCTGTGGGTCAAATCTACTTCTTTGAGCGACCAAGGACAGGTCCTTCTTCTATTGGTAATGAGATTATTAATAGCAAAGATGAAACAGGTTCAATGGTATGGGCGGGTGATGCCTACTGGCGGATCACAGATACTGTCGGTATGCGTGGTGGTTTACAATATGACCGTCGCTTAGGTAGCGTCTCAATGGGCGATGCGATTATGGAATATCGCGCAGATAGCGATCATCTTCTACAGTTAAGCTATCGTTATGTTGATCGTGACTATATCCAAGCAACGCGTGTTCGCCCTTATGATGGTGGTATTAATAAACTTCCTGAATACCAAAAAGGTATTTCACAAATCGGTGTCGTAGGAAGTTGGCCATTAGCAGAGCGTTGGGGACTTGTGGGTGCTTATTACTTTGATACCAAAGAATCAGAGCCTGTTAGCCAAATGGTTGGTCTACAATACAACACCTGTTGCTGGGCTGTGAATGTGGGTTATGAACGGAAAATTGTTGGCTGGAAAGTTGACCACAGCGATATTGATAATAAATGGTCTGTCAATGTGGAACTCAGAGGCCTAAGTAACAATCATAGTTTGGGTAGCCAGAAAATGCTTGAACGCGGTATCTTACCTTATCAAAGAGCATTCTGATTTAATCAGACTACGGAATTGGCTGAATAAATATGTCACCCCGCAATAAGATGCGGAAAATACATAATGGGAAACTTATGAAAAATTGGAAAACGCTGTTTATCGGCTTAATGATCACGGTCGGTGCAGCCACCAGCTCAACAACATTTGCTGCTCAAGAATTAAACCGTGTATCGGCGATTGTCAATAACGGTGTCGTTCTAGAAAGTGACGTCAATAGAATGCTACAGACAGTCAAAATGAACGCAAAAAATGCGGGACAAGAGATGCCTGATGAGCAAGTTCTTCGCCAACAAATTCTAGAGCGTTTGGTGATGGATAACATCATTTTGCAAATGGCACAGCAAATGCAAATTGATATTCCTGATGCCGCAGTAGAATCAACAATTCAGGGTATTGCTGCTGAAAATAAACTCTCTCTTGAGCAACTGAAAAAGCGTCTTGCTGCCGATGGGATTTCTTATAACGAATATCGACAAGATATCCGTAAAGAGATGATGCTAGCTGAAGTTCGCAACAATGAAGTGCGTCGCCGTATTACTATTTTGCCTCAAGAAGTTGATTCTCTTGCTAAGCAAATTGAAGGTCAAGCAAGCCAAAGTATTGATCTAAACCTGAGCCATATCTTAATTCCATTATCAGAAAATCCTGCGCCAGCAGAAATGGAAAAAGCAAAGCAAGTCATTACTCGCATTATGAATCAGCTTAAAAATGGTGCGGATTTCGGTAAATTGGCTGCAACTTATTCTGCTGATCCACAAGCTTTAAATGGCGGTAATATGGGTTGGGCATCTATTGATGAATTACCAACACTATTTGCAAAAGAATTAGCAAATGCGCAAAAAGGCCAAATCGTAGGGCCTCTTCACTCTGGTGTTGGCTTACACATTATCAAAGTAAACGATATTCGTGGTGGTTCTAATACCCTTTCTGTTACAGAAGTGAAAAGCCGTCATATTCTGCTAAAAAGCTCGCCAATCATGAATGATGAGCAAGCCTATGCCAAGTTACAGCAGATCTCTGCCGATATTCGCAGTGGTAAAATAACCTTTGCTGATGCAGCAAAAGAGTACTCTGAAGATCCAGGTTCAGCATTACGCGGCGGTGAGTTAGGATGGTCAATGCCTGATGTTTACGATCCGGCATTCCGTGATGCGTTAATGCGCTTAAATAAAAACGAATTAAGCCAACCTGTTCGCTCAAACTTTGGCTGGCATTTAATTGAATTAGAAGACACACGTAGTGTTGATAAAACAGATGCCGCGAATAAAGAACAAGCATACCGTTTACTCTTCAACCGTAAATTTAATGAAGAAGTACAAAACTGGATGCAAGAGCTACGAGTAGGGGCTTATGTTAAAATAATGAACGAGAATAATGCAAACTAAGCAAATAAAACCACTAGTTATCACCCCCGGCGAACCAGCCGGGGTTGGTCCTGACCTTATTATCTCATTAGCACAAATGAGTTGGGATTTACCTTGGGTTGTTTGTGCTGATCCTCAGTTACTTAAAACAAGAGCAGAATTGTTAAACCTGCCTCTTTCATTAGTTGAATACGATCCTGCTACGCCACCTCAAATACACACACCAAGCCAAATTTGTGTACTCCCAATCGCACTTCACACTAATGTCATTCCAAGTACATTAGATGCACGTAATGGATTATACGTTGTAGAAACATTAGCTCGTGCTTGTGATGGCTGCCTAAATGGTGAATTTTCGGCACTCGTGACCGGACCCGTTCATAAAGGCATTATCAATGATGCAGGTGTGCATTTTACAGGACACACCGAATTTTTTGCTGATCGTAGCCACTGTGAACGTGTTGTTATGATGCTGGCGACAGATACATTAAGAGTCGCATTAGCAACCACACATTTACCATTACGAGATGTGGCGGATGCAATTACAGGTGAGCTTCTGCATGAAATTATCACTATTTTAAACCACGATTTAAAAACCAAATTTGGTATAGCAGAACCTCAAATTTACGTTTGTGGCCTTAATCCTCATGCAGGAGAAAGCGGTCATATGGGACGTGAAGAAATTGATATTATTGAGCCTGCATTAACACAATTACGTCAGCAAGGCATTCATCTTCATGGGCCTTATCCTGCTGATACCTTATTCCAACCTAAATATTTAACACATGCTGACGCGGTACTTGCGATGTATCACGATCAAGGATTACCTGTGCTAAAATACGAAGGTTTCGGTCGTGCCGTGAATATAACTCTCGGCCTTCCTTTTATCCGTACTTCTGTTGATCATGGCACCGCCCTTGAGCTTGCAGGTACGAAAAGCGCAGATGCTGGCAGTTTTTGCACCGCATTAAATTTAGCCATTAATATGATACAAAATTGTAATGAATAATAGAGTCCATCAGGGGCACTTTGCCCGCAAACGCTTCGGGCAGAACTTTTTAACAGACAGCTATATTATTGAAAGTATTGTTGAATCCATTTATCCTCAACCTGGTGAAGCCATTGTTGAAATTGGTCCTGGTTTAGGTGCAATTACAGAGCCAGTAGGCGCAAGAATGGATAAAATGACGGTTGTAGAAATTGACCGTGATTTAGCCGCTCGTTTAGAAGTTCATCCTACATTAAAAGACAAGCTGACCATTATTCAGCAAGATGCTATGACGATTGATTTTGCGCAATTAGCAAAAGAGCGTCAGCAGCCTCTGCGTGTTTTTGGTAACTTACCTTATAACATTTCTACACCACTCATGTTCCACTTATTCAGTTTTGCTGACGCAATTTCTGATATGACATTTATGTTGCAAAAAGAAGTGGTCAATCGCCTTGTTGCTGGTCACGGCAGCAAAACTTATGGTCGCCTAAGTGTGATGGCGCAATATTATTGCCAAATCATCCCTGTACTTGAAGTTCCACCAACTTCATTTAAACCGGCACCTAAAGTTGATTCAGCGGTTGTTCGCTTGATCCCTTACAAAGAAAAGCCATACCCAGTAACGGATATTACAATGCTTAGCCGTATTACCGCTCAAGCATTCAATCAACGCCGTAAAACACTACGTAATAGCTTAGGTGGATTACTCACAGCAGAAGATATGATAGCTCTTGATATCGATCCAACTGCAAGAGCAGAAAATATTTCTGTTGAGCAATACTGCAAAGTGGCAAACTGGTTATCGCAAAAGCAAGACTCACAAGCATAAGATAAAGCCAGAGACAGGAGGCACTATGTTTACCTCATCAAAAGTGGCGATACAGGTACAAAGCGTTTACATTGAAAGCCAATCTTCCCCTGAAGATGAGCGATATGTTTTTGCTTATACCATATCAATTCATAATTTGAATAAATGTGCAATTCGCCTCCTGCGCCGCTATTGGTTGATCACCAATGCACAAGGTAATACCACTGAAGTTCGAGGTGAAGGTGTTGTTGGCGAACAGCCGCTTATTGAACCTGGCACACAATATCGCTATACCAGTGGTGCCGTTCTTGAAACACCAATGGGAACAATGGAAGGTCATTATGAAATGATTGACACTGATGGTCGATTATTTCAAATAGAGATCCCTGTTTTCCGCCTTGCACTTCCAACATTGATAAACTAACTATGGCAACTTATTTAATTGGTGATATTCATGGCTGTTACCATGAACTGCGCCACCTTCTTGATAAAGTCAGTTTCGATCCAGCACAAGACACATTGTGGTTAACGGGTGATCTTGTTGCACGAGGCCCTGATTCTCTTGAAGTACTGCGCTTTGTAAAAAGCTTAGGGACTTCACTTAAACTCGTCTTGGGCAATCATGATCTTCATCTTTTAGGTGTATTTGCAAAAATTAGCCGCAATAAACCAAGAGATAAGTTGAATGATTTACTTAATGCACCAGATGCAGACGAATTAATTAACTGGTTAAGACGCCAACCTGTATTGCAAGTTGATGAAGACAAAAAAATCATCATGGCTCACGCAGGGATCACACCACAATGGGATTTAGAAACAGCCAAAATGTGCGCTCGTGAAGTCGAAGCTATTTTAAGTAGTGATAGCTACCCTTTATTTATTAACTCAATGTATGGTGATTTACCAAACAACTGGTCACCAGAACTTTCGGGGCTAGCGCGATTACGCTTTAGCACTAATGCACTCACTCGTATGCGTTACTGCTTTCCTAATGGCCAGCTTGATATGATTTGCAAAGATAAACCACAAGACGCGCCTGCACCATTAAAGCCTTGGTTCGATTTGCCAAGCCAATTACCTGAAGGTTATAGCATTATATTTGGGCATTGGGCCTCTCTTGAAGGGAAAGGCACTCCTGATAATATTTATGCGTTAGATACGGGATGTTGCTGGGGTGGGGATCTCACTTGTTTACGTTGGGAAGACAAACAATATTTCACTCAATCTAGCCTATCTGCTCCCAAATAAATTACTTATTATCCCCTTCCTTCTTGAAGCGCAAAAATGGCTACATTACCTTTTGCGCTATGCGGGCTTTATCCTCACATATTACCTAAATTACTCTTTTTTATTCTAAAGAGAACATTTTATATACAAAAACGAACACTTTAAAATGTCTCTAAATTTATCTGTTAATAATCAATATGTTATTTTTTTTCATAGCAAAATAAGTATAAAAAAACACGATATTAAGAATAAAAAATCTCTATATTGATTAATATCTCATATATTATTCTTATAAAATGAGTTTATTAAAATATAAATAATGATTACATTTAATAAATAAATCTTTATAAATAAAAATTTTAGTTAGAATAATAAATCTTATTTTTTATTATTCTTATATTAATAAAATAGGAATAATAAAAAGGGAGATATTTAATCTCCCTTTTTATTTAATTCTTGTTATTTTCTTCTTTTTAATATTTCGAAGCAGTAGTTATGTGAGTTATTTTCATCTGCTTCATGGTATTCCATAAAGGTAGAATCCCACTCATCAGGCTCATAATCTGGGAATGTTGTATCACCAATGACTTCAGCATCGATATGAGTTAGATAGAGTGTATTTGCCATAGGCAGGAATTGCTCATACACTTTTCCACCACCGATAACCATAATTTCTTCATGATTTTCAGCAGCTTGTAAAGCTTCTTCTACGGATTTAACCCAAACAACATCGCTATCTGTTCCTGGCTGGCTACTTAAAACAATATTAAGACGATTCGGTAAAGGACGTCCAATAGACTCATAAGTCACCCGACCCATAATAACGGGTTTATTTAGCGTATTCTTTTTAAACCATGCTAGGTCACCCGGTAATGTCCAAGGCATTGCCTTTTCCATACCAATAATGCGATCCATCGCTAATGCTGCGATTAAACTAATATTCATTTACACACCTACGGGTAAAGATGGGAAAAAAACTGTTCACACTATACGTAAAGCTAAAACCTGAGTCGATACAAATTATGCTTCCTAGATAATAAATAATTGCTTTATACTCGAAATGTTAACTTAATCATATAAGATTCAATCATTATAATATTGTTATATACAAGGCGCTATTATGCTTGAAACTTCTTTAGTTGTTTTTACAATTGCTTTACTTGGTATGATCTCACCAGGCCCTGACTTTTTTCTCGTTGTAAAAAATGCGGCGCGTTATCAACGATCTGCGGCAATGATGACCGCAATGGGTATTGTAGCTGCATTGCTTGTGCATATGTCATATTGTGTTGCAGGTATTGCTGTGCTTATAACCACAACACCTTGGCTTTTTTCCATCTTAAAATATGCTGGAGCCGCTTATTTACTGTGGATTGGTTTTCAGAGCTTACTCTCAAAATCTAATCATTCGATTGATGAAAAAGCAGCACAACATTCACAAATCAGCTTTAAAAAAGCCTTTATGCAAGGTTTTCTCTGTAATTTACTTAATCCTAAAGCCACCTTGTTCTTCCTTGCCGTTTTCACTCAAGTATTAAGTGTTGATTCCAGCATCGGTGAAAAATTATGGTATGCCTTTATTATTTGGGGTTTAGCTTTAGTCTATTGGCCTTTATTGGTTCTATTAATCCAAAGTGCGCCAGTCAGAAAAATGCTCAATAAAATCCAAAAAAGCATTGATAAAGTGCTAGGTGTAGTACTGATTGGTTTGGGGATTAAAGTAGCATTGAGTTAACTACACTCTTGGAACAAAGCACCTATCAAGGTGCTTTATTTTTGACTGTTCTCACTATACCCATTAAAAACGTCCAAAACTTGACCAACTCTAATTAAATATTGTTCTTTATTTACTCCCATAAATAAATCGCCATCAACTTTATTTAAATACTGCTCAAAGAAAGTACCAATATAATCTTTATTATTAATAATATATTGAATACTTTCATTACACTCCTCTTTATTTGGATAATCAAACATATGCTTTTTTATTGTATTATTTAAAACTTCCACATAATTTTCAGCCGCCCCATAATGATTAAAATACTTTTCCACATCAATAAGCTCAAAATCAACAACGTCTTTAAGAAAAGGATTAAGATCAAAATCTCTATTTATCATATTCTCCATTATATTTTTAAATGCATATTTTAATTCATCTGACCATTCAATTAGATAACTATTTTCCAAAAGAAAATCTAATCTTTTTACTTTCTCATTAGATTCAAAATGAGTTTTATTCTTATTAAAGTAATCATCAATAATATTAAAAAAAATATCCTGCTTAATTTTATTAGTCGATTCTGTTATTATTGAATTGAACAAGGTTATATAATTTGAGACGCATGTTGAATTAATTATTATTTTCAATGGATTGAAACTATATTTATTATTTTCTAAAAATGATGCTATTTTTGAAACTAATAATAGATCGCCTTTAGTTTTCACATATTGCTCAACAAACCAATTAAATGAGATTGATTTGTTTTCTTTGTTAAAATCAATGAGAAAACTATGTATCCGCTTTTTACTAATTGTTATTTTATCAAGATCTTTGATTTTTTTATTACATATATCATCAGTTAAAAACAGAGACGATTTATATGATTTAACTGCATTAATAGAACCTATTTTTTTCTCTACATTTAAAATGAATTTTATCTTTTCCACTATTTTACCGATGAATGATTTATTTTTAGGTGGTAAAAAAAGAGAAAGGTGTGCATTCTCTATTCTACTCAATTTATTTTCAATCTCATTGAATTCAGCAATTACTTTATTTTTATCATCTATATAACCAGGTGAAACATTACTATTTATTTTAAAAATCATCACACCCTCTCTTCTCTTAAAAATAAGGGTATTTATAATCTAGGAATATAATATTCAATACAAAAAAAAGCCCTTATTACTAAGGGCTTTAATATATAAAGTAATTAATACAATTTAGAAATTAATTTTCAATGTTGCATTAATTCCACTTGAACTTACATCACTATTATATTGACCTTGGTAAGACAGCCCGAAAGTCGTTGATTTACTTAATTGCGCATCAACACCTAAACCAACACCAAATAAATTATCCAGTTTGCCACCACGTAATGTTGCATCACCAGAATTTGATAAGAAGAGACGTGATTCAGGGCGATTGTCACCAAACAAGTGGCTTGCAGAAATATCGCCTTTTAATGCCATATTTATATTGCCTGCCATAAATGGATAGCCACCACGTAAACCGATAGTACCCACTTGAATATCTTGTGAGTCTGTCTTAGTGGTAAATTTCATATTACCGACATTCTCATTGATATCATCAGTTGATACACGTAACCAGCTAAATCCTGCGTATGGTTCAATAGAATACTGATTAGTATTAAATTGAGTATAAGCCCCTTCTAAGAAAATTTGAGTAATTTTTGCATCATAACTGGTAGAGTTATAACCTGCATTTTGTCCTACCCAAAGTGTTCTTTTTGCATCTCTATCTTGGTTAGTATGTGTGAAACCATAGTTCAATGAAGCCACGTCATACAAATTAGAAACACCGTAAGCACCAATATGAATATCGTTGCTGTCTATTTTACCGTGCTCATTACCTTTATATTTGGTTGAACCCGCACCAAAGAACAGACCCGCCTTAGTATTTTCAGTCACATCAATTTCTGCGCCTAATAAGCCGACATAGAAATCAACATCCATATTGCTGTGACCATAATCAGCATTACCCCATTGACCAATGCCTGTCATCCAAATACGTGCGTTGCTGTTATCCAATTTAGCATAGCGACCTTGACCAATACCCATGGCTTGATCTTTCACTGTCCGCGTTAACCCTAAAACATTAACCACACTCGCACTATTGGCATTTAAATACATATCACTACCTAATGATTCATAAGTCTTGTTCAGATCTCTTTCATTCATTGGTAATACTGCATTAAATAGATCACCACTACCTGTATTATCCAAAGCATTGGCAATAGAACGACCATTTTCATTATTAGCAAAAGTCGCTAGAGACGTATTTTCTTTTTTACTTAATGTGCCTGTAATGGTGCTGTCTTTTACAGAAACATTTTTATCAAATAATGCATAATCATTATTTGAAGCTACATTGTTATTCGCTAACATTTTAGCTTTAACGCGATTATCAACTAAATTGTCTGCATTAACGGTGCCTGTTGCGACAGTATTATTTAGGTAGATATCTTTTAATTGCCCTTCATTATCAGCACCAACGTCTAAATTCGCGCCTTTGTTGAGTGCAATATCACCAACATTAACATCATGTCCAACGGTAACTAAATAAGTCCCTTTATCGTTGATATTAATATTAGCTTTGTGGCTTTCATTTGAGGCCAATTGACCTTTTTGAGTAAAAGTATCGTTATAGCGATCAATAACACTTAATTTGCCGCCATTCACATTGACCGCTTCTGTGCCAAATGATTCTGTAAAGCCATATAAAGTACCTTGTTCGACTGTTGTGCCTCCGCGATAAGTATTATCGCCAGTCATCACTAATGTACCTTCACCTTTTTTAACTAAAGCGCCGTCATATAAACCCGCGTCAATTTTAGCCTGAATAGCATCAGCACGTTTTTGGTAATACTCTTTACGCCATTTTTCAGCATCTTCTTTGTTGACAATATGTGAGGTTGGATCTGGGTTACCATCATTGATAACAAAATCAGTTCCTAAATTGTAGTCACCTCCCGCAGCAATGCCTTTGTCTTTATATTCATTTAACCAGGCAAGATCTTCTTGTTCACGTAAATCTAAAGCTACTTGTGAGATATCATTTGTCCATACATCAAGTGGCGTCATGCTTAGGTCATACTCAAATTTACCTAAGAATTGACCAGGCCCATACATGCCTTTATCTAAATCTGGTGTACCCCAACCATAACGCACATCAGGAGTGCCTTCTGCCGCAGTCCAGCTATCATATAAAGAGCCATCTGGATTACGGTGATTAGCCGTTGTAAACATCACATCACGCACTTGCATTGCATTCATTGATGCATAACGTGACATTAATACACCCATCGCACCAGTAACATGAGGCGCTGCCATTGATGTACCACTAAAAGTATTCCAGCCAGCATTGCCCTCTTCATCAACAACTGAAGAATAAATAGCACGACCAGGTGCAACAACCGTCCACCATTTCGCATTACCCGCTTCATTAAAGACTTTAATTAATTGATAGCCTGATTTATCGGCTGTTTGCTCTAGTCCCGCAACTGCAATCCAATGTTTTTCTGCCTCAGGATTAAAATAAGGATAAAGAGGACGATAATAAGGCTGAGCAAAATCTCGGTTACCTGTTGTAAACACTTGTACTACGTTAGTCCCTTTTACGGCGTCATAAGCGGCATCAACGAAGGAAGGCTTATCACCATAGACTTTTTTGAAATAGAAATATTCGTATTCAGTTTGCGCTGTGGTATCAACAGGCATGTGTACAGTGGTATTCCCCCCATCAGGGCCTTTAGTTGGAATAGTATTAACAATTCGAGGGTTTGTTCCCCAACTGTTATTAATTACCTGCGCCCCTGCATCTACCATCGCTTTCCAGCCAGTATAGAAATAAGTGTAATCTTGATAAGGGCCGTAGTTATTGCTATCTGTTGCGCCAGTATTTCCTAAATAAACATCAGAACCCCACGCAACCCCATGCATGCCATTACCGTCACGGTTAGCACCGACTGTTCCTGTAACGTGTGTACCATGTGTATCATTCACACCTTTGATCCAACCTCCATCAACATCAAAGGCTTGACCTTTTTCATAATGTCCCCCCATTTCTTGAGGATAACGCATCCCTGTTGAGCCATATTGACCTTTGGCTTTCACCGCATGAAAACGTGAACCACTTAACTCTTCATGTGATAATAATGCACCTGAGTCCATTACACCGATTTTGGCTCCTTGCCCATGAAAACCAAGTGCATAAGCACTAGAGGCATTCATAGCAGCCAGCCCCCAGTCTTTTTGATATTCTTGGCTTTCCCAACTTTTGGTATCTCCTAATTGCCCAGCTTCTGAATATGCTACGGAATATCCAGAAAAAAGAAGTGCTGATGCAACAATGGAAAGTTGAAATATATTATTATTTATTTTATTTTTTTTATTCATTTTGTGATGATGACTTAAAGCTATTTCTTTGTTCATTCTGTACCTTCAGTTATATTAAAATTTAATAACATTAATTAAGGATCAAAAATAAAAGACGCAAAGATTCTCTAGTTTCTAGAGAAATAATTACTTGAAGGGCATCTCAAAAATAGGTTTTCATGCCACAAAAATAGATAGATTGACTACGTAATCACAAATTAATAGATAGATTAAACAAAATTAGATCACTTGTTATTATATTACAAACAACCAAAATTAACCTATTTCAATATTAACCTCATTGATGACAATATTTAAATCAACTTAATAAAGAGAACTTAAATAAATAAACAAAAATATCAAATTGATTAACAATTTTTTTTGAGAATATTTTTCTCTATTTAACTTTAGTCTAAAAAATATAATCCACATTATTTTTGATATAAAAAAACAGTATCTTTATTTTAAAAATACTGTTTTCCTTTTAATTTGGTGTTACTACTTAGTTTTTATTCTAAAGGCGTAACTTCCATTTGTCCTACCATACCTTTATCTGCATTTTCTAATAACTGACTGTAATATAGAAAAGGAAAATGCGAATAAGAAGGTTGTTTTAATTCCACCAGCAATTCACTTTGGCTTTCAATCCAAACAGTATCTTTCCAGCCAAAATCTGCAGGTGCGGGTTTCTGACCATTATGGTTAATCACTTTAAAACGGGCACCTTCAATATGGAATGGTTGCGGCGTCGGTACTGTTACAAGCCAACGCTCCCACCCATTTTGCTTACCGACTAAATCAATTCTTGAAAGCTCCCAACGAGCATTATTTATTCCCGGAGGACTGTTATGCAGTTGAATGGTTCTAGGCTGAATAGAGGTGGTGATTTGTGTGTCATCTACCGCTAATTGCGCAGGTGCTTTGTCTGTCACTAATGACATTAATCCAGTTGGTTTAATGGTTAGTATATTGGCATTACGTAGTAAATCTGAAGGTTCAAAAATACCGCGAAGTCTATCCATAAAACCCGCACTTTGCCCTGCGGTAATTGTGACTTCATTCCCTTCAGACATATCAACCAATATTTCGCGTCTCTCGCCTGGTGCCATAGGAATTGATTTCAACTCAACAGGTGATGTTAATAGACCTTGATCAGAGGCGATAAGGTAAAGTGAACGACCATCATTTGCGGTTAGTTCATAACGACGAGCATTAGATGCATTGACTAAACGTAAGCGGATCCAACCTCTAGAGACTTCAATATAAGGATCTTCACGTCCATTGACTAGCAATGTATCACCATAGAAACCATCACTAGCGGCTTCTTTGTCGTATTGTGGTGTACCAAAATTATCAATCCGCTTATCTTGAATAATGATCGGAAAGTCATTCACTCCATAATGTTTTGGTAAAGGTAGGGATTTGCTCTCTTCATCTTCCACAATCCACATGCCCACCAACCCATTATAAACATGAGGTGCCATCTTAAAGGGAGTATTGGCGTGATACCAACATGTTGCTGCTTTCTGACGAATAGGCAATACTGGCGACCAGTAAGCGCCAGGTGACATTAATCTTGCCGCACCACCGACTTGTGTACCCGGAACTAATAAACCGCTTACCGTCATTGATACCGCTTCATTAAGGCGATTACTATAAATAAGTTTTATATCATCGCCACTTTTTACTTTGATTGTCGGTCCCGGAGTTGAGCCATTGATCCCCCAAACTTCCGCTTTTTGCGTACCATTAAACGCCCAATGAACATTTTGCAACGTCAAAAACAGCGGCTGACCACGACGAGATTCCAACAACGGCGGTATAGGTAATTGTTTATCATTGACTGATTCAGCACGAACAGAAGAAGATATAGAGCCCAGACATACCGCTAAGCCTGAAGCCTGAATAAACTGGCGACGACTAAATGACATACTTTCTCCGCAACAAAATACAAATATTCCTATCGCATAATCAAAAATGCTGTGACAGGAAAAAAAAGCTGCTGTGATTTAAAGACAAAAGGACTTAAATGAAATTACAGGAGCATAATAGCGCGGATGTGACATAAATCCTAAAAATAGTTGATAACCAGCACTCTTATATCCCCGCCCGCATTGGGCGAGGGTTTTCGGCGTTTTTTGCTAACAAAGAAACTAAATAAGTATTAATTTAATTTACCAGGAAAATCACGCTTATTCATTTCTTCAACTTCTTTATCTAGCTCTTCGATTTTCGCTTTCATAATTTGACGACAATCTTCTGCTAATTCTCTAACTTGATCTTTGCTGTATTTTGAAACATCAATTGGAGGCAACATTTCAACAATAACGTAACCATTATTCCAACGATTTAGCTTAATTTTATCCTGTGTTGTAGAAACACAAACAGGAATAATAGGCACGCCAGCTTGAATGGCTGCATGGAACGCCCCTGTTTTAAACGGTAAAAGGCCGCGACCACGGCTACGAGTTCCTTCAGGAAACATCCAAACAGAAATCTTCTTCGATTTAATTTGATCAGCAACTTGTGAAATAGTGCCATGCGCTTTAGAGCGGTTTGCTCTATCAATCAAAATATTACCCGTTATCCAATACAACTGACCAAAGAAAGGAATAAAAATTAAGCTTTTTTTACCCACGGTTACGGTATTAGGTTGTACCGCATTTGACATCGTCACCATATCAAAATTGTTTTGATGGTTTCCGATATAAATACTTGGGCCATAGCTTTCCGCTTCTTTTGGAAAACGCTCAACGAGTTTAATCCCAAAAACAGTAGATAACTTGCCGAATAAGCGTCCGTAAGTCATTACATGTTTAGGATTTCTTGGTGAAAACATGCAATAAATCATTCCAAACGTCACCACAATAATGGTGTAAAGAATGACAATGATGCCTCGAATAATGGCTAACATAAGTTTTAGCGTCCTAAATAGAAGTGGATCAACAGACCCACTCAATATCAATTAAGTATTAGATTTAATTTGTTTCAATATCAATATGATCGATAACTTGAGCACCGCGAGGTAAAGAGGTTCCTCGACGTCCACGTTTTGCTTTAAAGCTAACTAACTCATTCATCGACATTGTCATTTTACGTTTACCAAAATGCAGGGTAACAGAGGCATTTTCAGGTAATACTCGTAACCAAGCGACGTTATCCTCACCACTTGCTGCTTGTGAAGCTGGAATAGAAACCATCTGGTTTCCCTTTCCTTTTACCATAGTTGGTAATTCTGCTGCTTCAAAAATCAGCATTCTACCGCCTTTAGTAATGATCATAATGAGATCAGTGAGCTCATTATTCAAGCGTTGTGGCGGTAATGGTAATGCATTTTCAGGTAAAGTCAGTAGTGATTTTCCTGCTTTATTTTTAGAAGTTAAATCATCAACCTGACAGATAAAACCATAACCTGCATCAGATGCCATTAAGATCTTATCGGTATTTTCGCCCATAACAACATGACGTAATTGCGCACCTTTCTGAACTTTTAATCGTTCAGTTAGCGCATCGCCTTTGCTACGACCAGAAGGTAATGCATCAACATCAACGGTATAGCTTTGACCTGTGGTATCAATTAAGTGTACTGGTTGATTACTCATACCTTCAACGGCATCAAAATAGTCATCACCAGATTTAAAACCAGCTGATTTAGCATCAATGTTATGTCCTTTTTGGCAACGAATAAGCCCTTTTTCAGACATAATGACGGTAACAGCTTCAGGATGTAGATGTTTTAACGGAATAGGTTCATCACCCGCATTACCGCTAAAATAGTTGATCTCTTCTGCTTTAAGCACTTCTTGCTGACCATCAACAGTAAAGATTAATGCTTCATCTTTAGGTGCAAACAGCATTTGTTCAATCACATCGCCTTGCTCTTTTCCTAAAGCAACAAGACGCGTACCACGCCCTTTTTTATTCATTTCATTCAGTTGTTCTGCTGAAATGGCTAAAATACGTGTTTTGTCAGTGATGATAATAAACCAGTGTTGCTCATTTTTCTTTTGAGGATCAACTAAGAGCGGTGCTAATAATTCAGTCTCTTCAGAAACAGTGAGTAGCCCTTTACCTGTCTTATTCTTCGTTTCCATCTCATCATAAGAGAGAACCGAACCATAACCTTCTTTTGTTGCCAGTAAATATTCTTGTCCAGCACTTCCCGCTAACATGTATTTCACGCTGGCTTCAGGTGGGAAAGTTAACTTACCGGTTAATGGTTCGCCTTGGCTACGTCCTGAAGGCATATCATTTGGACTTAAGGTATAGCTTCGACCTGTGGAATCAAGGAACAGAACAGGCTGATTACTCATGCCTCGTACTGCGCTGTGATAACTATCTCCTGCGCGATAACTCATGCCACTAGGATCAATATCATGCCCTTTTGCATTACGTACCCAGCCCATTTCAGACAGCACAATAGTCACAGGCTCTGATGGCAACATATCTTGTTCATTCACCACTTTCGCCTCTTCTTGAGGGCGAATAGGTGAGCGTCGATCATCACCAAATTCTTTCGCGTCGGCTTCAATCTCTTTTTTCAGTAAAGTATTTAAACGACGTGGTGAACTTAACAATTTCTCAATGCTGTCGCGTTCTTTTTCAAGCTCATCACTTTCGCCTTTTAGTTTCATCTCTTCAAGTTTGGCTAAATGACGCAAACGTAGTTCTAAAATAGCTTCTGCTTGAATGTCTGATAATTCAAAGCGACGCATTAATTCTGCTTTGGGTTCATCTTCATGACGAATAATTTCAATTACTTCATCAATATTGAGATAAGCAATTAATAAACCTTTGAGAATTTCTAAGCGGCGTAAAACTTTATCTAAACGATGATTTAAGCGGTTTGTTACTGTTTGACGACGATAAACTAACCATTCGTTTAAAATAGTTAGTAGTCCTTTTACTGCTGGACGGTTATCTAACCCAATCATATTCAAGTTAACGCGATAACTTTTCTCCAAGTCAGTATTCACAAACAAGTAGTACATGACTTGTTCTAAATCAACACGATTACTACGAGGAACAATAACAAGTCTAGTAGGATTTTCATGATCAGATTCATCACGTAAATCTTCAACTAAAGGCAGTTTTTTGGCACGCATCAATGCTGCGATTTGCTCAAGTACTTTGGCGCCAGAAACTTGATGAGGCAATGCAGTGATCACTGCACATCCCTCTTCTTTTTGCCAAACAGCACGCATTCTGACAGAACCACGCCCTGTTTTATAAATCTTCTTGATATCGTCTTGAGCGGTAATAATTTCAGCTTCAGTCGGATAATCAGGGCCTTGAACATATTGCATTACGTCAGATAATCCTGCATCAGGATTATCTAAAAGCATCACTAAAGCTTGCCCTATTTCACGCGCATTGTGAGGCGGAATATCCGTTGCCATCCCAACAGCAATACCCGTTGTGCCATTAAGCACGATATTAGGTAAGCGTGCAGGCAACATTTTCGGCTCTTGCATCGTGCCGTCAAAGTTAGGGATCCAATCCACCGTACCATGACCTAACTCACTCAATAATGTTTGTGAATATTTAGAAAGACGTGATTCGGTATAACGCATCGCGGCGAAAGATTTTGGATCATCCGGCGCACCCCAGTTACCTTGTCCATCAATTAACGGATAACGATAAGAGAACGGCTGAGCCATAAGTACCATTGCTTCATAACATGCACTATCACCATGCGGGTGATATTTACCTAGCACGTCACCAACAGTACGGGCTGATTTTTTAAATTTAGCGTTATTACTTAAACCAAGCTCTGACATCGCATAAACGATGCGACGTTGTACGGGTTTTAGCCCATCTCCAATAAAAGGTAATGCACGATCCATAATGACGTACATGGAGTAGTTGAGATAGGCATTTTCTGTAAATAAGTGGAGCGGTTGGCGCTCTACACCATCATGAGTCAATTCACTCATTCAATTTTTTCCTCAGACTCTTGTGGTATCCATTACACTTCGATGTCAACTTCATCGCCTTTCTCTTGTAACCAATTTCGGCGATCTTCAGAGCGTTTCTTCGCTAACAACATATCCATCATGCCTAGGGTTTCTTGATAATTTTCATCATCAATCACCAATTGCACTAAACGACGCGTATTAGGATCAAGCGTTGTTTCACGCAGTTGAAGTGGGTTCATTTCACCCAAACCTTTAAAACGCTGTACGTTAGGCTTGCCTTTTTTACGGCTTAAACGTTGTAAAATGGCATTTTTTTCTGATTCATCAAGGGCATAATGAACTTCTTTACCTAAGTCGATACGGTAAAGTGGTGGCATTGCCATATAAACGTGCCCTTCCTTAACAAGAGCAGGGAAATGGCGCACAAATAAAGCACACAATAAGGTTGCGATATGTAAACCATCCGAGTCCGCATCCGCAAGAATACACACTTTACCGTAACGCAGTTGGCTTAAATCATCACTATCAGGATCCATACCAATGGCTACCGAAATATCATGGACTTCTTGTGACGCAAGTACTTCATCTGAAGAGACTTCCCATGTATTTAGGATTTTACCGCGCAGAGGCATAATCGCTTGATATTCACGATCTCGAGCCTGTTTAGCAGAGCCTCCTGCTGAGTCCCCTTCGACTAAAAACAGTTCGGTATAACGTAAATCTTGAGAAGTACAATCAGCCAATTTACCCGGCAATGCTGGCCCTGAAGTGAGTTTCTTTCTCACCACTTTTTTAGCAGCTCGCATGCGACGTTGAGCGCTGCTAATTGCCATTTCAGCAAGTAATTCACCGACTTGAACATTCTGATTTAGCCATAAGCTAAAAGCATTTTTTACAGCATTTGCAACAAACGCACTGGTTTGTCTTGAAGAGAGTCGCTCTTTGGTTTGCCCTGCAAATTGAGGATCTTGCATTTTCACTGATAATACATAAGCACAACGCTCCCATGTATCATCGGCGGTTAATTTAAGACCTCTTGGTAGTAAATTACGGAATTCACAAAATTCACGCATTGCATCTAACACACCTTGGCGTAAACCATTTACGTGTGTACCACCTTGAACTGTCGGAATTAAGTTAACATAGCTTTCAGTGAGTAGATCGCCACCTTCAGGCAACCATAACATAGACCATTCAACAGCTTCATTATCACCTTCAAATTTGCCTGTAAAAGGCTCTTCAGGAAGGCGAACAAACTCAGCAACAGCTTCACTTAAATAATCGGTTAAACCATCAGCGTAGCACCAATTTTCTTGGGTATTGTTTACTTTATCGACAAAAGAAACATTAACGCCTGGACACAGTACTGCTTTGGCTTTTAATACGTGAGATAAGCTTTTAGAAGAAAAACGAGGAACATCAAAATAAGAGCCATCAGGCCAAAAATGCACACTCGTTCCTGTGTCCCGTTTTGCACAGGTGCCAATCTCATGTAACTCTTCAACTTTATCGCCATTTTCAAAGGCAATTTGGTAAATTTTACCATCACGACGAACAGTTACTTCAATGCGCTTTGAGAGGGCGTTAACAACCGAGATCCCCACACCATGTAACCCGCCAGAAAATTGATAATTTTTATTAGAGAATTTTCCTCCGGCGTGGAGGTGAGCAAGAATTAACTCGATAGCAGAAACGTTAAGTTCAGGGTGAATATCGACAGGCATTCCTCGCCCATTATCGATAACTTCGATAGATTGGTCTGCATATAAAATGACATCGACCTTCGATGCGTGTCCCGCAAGCGCCTCGTCCACGCTATTATCTATCACTTCCTGTGCCAAATGGTTCGGTCTTGTTGTATCTGTATACATCCCTGGACGACGACGTACAGGCTCTAGACCATTAAGAACCTCAATATCCTTTGCGTTATAACTTGATTGAGTCATTGTTTTAATCTGCGGTTCGCTGTTAGAAAAATACTGTTTATAATAACAGGTGTTGGCGGCAATATGATATTAATTTTCGGCTAGATACATCAACCTACGTTTTACAGGTTAATCGACCGAAAGGCTAAATTATCTTTAAAAATTGAATAATTTTCGGAAAAAAACGTTCAAAACCCACAAAAGCATGGTTTCCATCCGATTCTATGGTTTGCCTACACGCGCCAAGATATGAGACAGCTTGACGATAATCAAGTATTTCATCTCCAGTTTGTTGAAGCAACCAAATAAGTTCCGGTGAGGTAATTACAGGAATACGCAAAGCAAGCAACTCATCCATATGATGAGGTTCTAGCTTATATTTTTGATGTGTATAAGGATTTTCGTTCTCACCCAAGAAATCTTGCAAAAGATCGAAAGGACGTATCGCAGGATTAACAACAACAGCGGGTAAATTAAAACGTTGAGATAGCCAAATAGATAAATAGCCACCTAATGATGAGCCAATTAATCCAAGCTTGTCATCTGTACCCTCTTTAACCAACGTTTCAATTAGCTGAGCCGCTTCTTGAGGATAAGGTGGAAGTTGAGGTACTAACAATTCAATTTCAGGATGTGTTACTTCAAGCCATTGACGAAAAGCCTGTGCCTTTGCTGATTGAGGTGAGCTATTAAAGCCATGCAAGTAAAGAATACGAGGCATAACTTAATAGCCATCCGCATCAAGATCAGGACAAAATTCAGTGCCCGCTAAACGGTAAACTTGTGTTTCAATTTTGCCCTTCTCATCAGATGAAAGTGACATTTCCAAATAGCGCCAGCCCGGAGAAACCGTATCTAATGTAAAATTCGTACAATGAGGACGAAATTGAATGCATGTAGAAGGCGTTGCCAACAAACGAATGCCATTCCACATTTCATCCATTTCTTGGTGAATATGGCCACAAAGCATCATTTTGACTTGAGAGTGATTTCTTAAACGTTCTGCCAATTCTTGAGAATTTCTTAAACTGTGTTGATCTAACCATGTACACCCTGAAGGCATAGGATGATGATGCAACAAGATAATCGTATCTCTGTGCTTTTGACTTTCGAGACAGCGTGTTAGCCAATCTAACTGACAATCTGATAACTCACCATGAGGAACGCCTTGAATTTGGCTATCTAATAACAGCATTTGCCAATTATCACCAATCAACACTTGTTTAGCTGACAAAATTCCTGCCTGATTTAAAGCATCAATCATTGCAGGTTGATAGTCATGATTACCTGGCAACCAAACACAAGGAGGTGTTAGCGTTGCAATGCCATCAGCAAAATGCTGATAAGCTTCAAAGGTTTGATCTTGAACTAAATCACCTGTCGCAACAATCAAGTCAACATCAAGACCCTGCTCTCTAATCGTATTTAATACCGCATGGTAGCTACGATAGGTATTTATACCCAGCAGAGTGTCTTCCACATTAGCAAAGAGGTGGGTGTCTGTGATTTGTAATATTCTTACGGTGTTTTTGTGTTTCACCGATAATTCAAGCTGGCTTTCCAAAAGGTTTCCTTGTTTCACTCTCATTAGCCGTTATGTTAACGTATTTTCGTAGTAAAGATCTGCCAACCAATACACATTTCAAAAGATTAGTGAGAAATATTCTCGCTTTCAATCACGTTTTTTTCACTTCATTTTACAATTTAATTCATTTGATATCGTACACTTAGAGATAGTTACTCTACTTGATAATATTACTAAAAACATCCTTTAAAGATTGATTAATGTATTAAATTATCGACCAACGCTTTCTTAACGCAACATGATGAAGTTGTAGCCATTGAAGCGCGATAACGGATGCTGCGTTGTCAATAATCCCCTCTTCAACCCAAAGATAAGCTTGTTCTCTGCTGACAACATGAACACGAATATCCTCATTCTCACATGCTAATCCATGAATACCTTTTGCTGTTGTTGCATCAACTTCACCAACGTAAACATGCATTCTTTCGCTCGTACCACCGGGGCTTGAAAGATAACTCACAATAGGTTCACATCGTCCAACAATAACACCCGCTTCTTCTTGGGCTTCACGTCTAACAACATCTTCTGGACTTTCTCCTGGTTCGACCATACCCGCAACCACTTCAAGCAACCAAGGTGTCTCACTGGTTTCATACGCAGGAATACGAATTTGCTCAATTAACACCACTTCATCACGTTTGGGATCGTAAGCAAGCAAAACCCCTGCATTGCCTCGTTCAAAAACCTCTCGCTTAACTTCTTCACTCCATCCACCTTCAAAAAGGCGATGTTTAAAGCGATATTCGGTCATGCGGAAAAAGCCTTTGTATAAATCTCTTTGATTGAGCAATTTCACATCTTCACGACCGTATAAAAATGGTGTATTTTCCCTTTTCTTCATACAATGTTCCTTAAGTTACATTTAAGAGTCTTTTTATTGCTTACGTTTAATACAGATTTAAAGAAATTTGCCAACAATTCATGTAAAGTTAATCTAAAATAAAAGGATATGGCACAAATGGCTACCCCTAGTTAGGGAAACAATCTGCTAGAATTATCCCCAATCAAGATTAACAGAGGCAACTCAGCGAAACTGTTGCAACAAGGAATTAAAATGAAAAAACTGCTCTCTCTTTTGGTCACGATGAGTTTGGCAGGATTCAGCACTGCAAGTCAGGCTGAGGATCTGCTTCAAGTTTATCAAAAAGCAAAGGACAGTAACCCTGAGTTACGCAAGTCATTAGCTGAACGAAATCAAGCTTTTGAAAAAATTAATGAAGCTCGTGGCTCATTATTACCACAATTAGGATTAGGCGCATCCGCAGATTATAAAAGTGGCTACCGCGATAATAGCAACACCGAATCCAACGCTATTGGTGCAAGTTTAACGCTAACCCAAAGTGTGTTTAACATGGCGTTATGGCGCCAATTAAACATTCAAGAAAAAACAGCGGGCATGAGTGATGTGACTTACCAAACAAGTCAGCAAAAACTGATTTTAGACACCGCGACCGCTTACTTTGATGTTTTGCGTGCTATCGATTCATTATCCTTTATTGAAGCGCAAAAAGAACAAGTTTACCGTCAGTTAGATCAAACAACTCAACGTTTTAACGTAGGTTTAGTGGCTATTACTGACGTACAAAATGCGCGTGCAAATTACGATAGCGTACTGGCACAAGAAGTGGCTGGTCGAAATCAATTAGATAATGCATTAGAAAAACTACGCCAAGTAAGTGGTATCTATTACATTAATCTAGCATCACTAAACATCAGCCGTTTTTCAACAACTTCACCAGACTCTATTGAGAAACTGCTAAAAGATGCTGAAGAGCGTAACTTAAGTTTATTAAGTGCACGTTTAGGTCAAGATTTAGCGCGCGAAAATATTCGTTTAGCACAATCAGGTCACTTACCAACAGTAGATTTAAATGCATCAACGGGTGTATCCAATAGCCATAGCCACGGTAGCGCATTACCACCAGCAACAGCGGGTAATAGTCGCAATAGTTACAGTGGTCAAAATAGTATTGGTCTATCTGTTAGTATCCCTCTGTATACCGGCGGCAAAACAAGCTCACAAGTTGAACAAGCACAATATGGTTTTACGAGTGCAAGCGAACAATTAGAATCGGTTTATCGTTCTATTGTCCAAATCGCGCGTTCTTCTTATAACAATATTTCTGCATCAATCAGTAGCATTAAAGCGTATCAACAAGTTGTTGTTTCTGCGCAAAGTTCATTAGATGCAACTGAAGCGGGTTATCAAGTCGGTACTCGTACTATTGTTGATGTGTTGAATGCCACCACAACGCTTTATGATGCAAAACAGAAATTATCCAACGCACGTTATGACTATTTAATTAACCAATTAAATATTGAATATGCGCGTGGTACATTAAATGAAAATGACTTAATTCAGTTAAATAATGCACTAGGTGCAGAAGTTTCTACTTCACCAGATAGCATTATTCGCTCGTTAACAAGCCCTGCTCTTAACGTTGCGCCTTGATCGTGAATTAAGAATTTAGTCACTTATAAAAAACCGCTTTCAGCGATAAACTGATAAGCGGTTTTTTTTATGCTTCCTCTCCGCATAAGATATTGTGTTATGGCTTAAATTAAGATCTCAGCAATATCTATATTCTTGTATTAACAAATACCTTAATTACAATTAGGTTAAAAAGAGAGGATTTACCTAATTTCATTACTCTTAACCTTATAAAGATCACAAATTTCTGGTTATCCCTGATGATTAGGCGTTTCTTATTTATTTTCTAGACTATTTAACCTATCCTAGCTTTTATTTTGAACGTTTTACCTTTTATGGATCTTATCAATATGCCAATGAAACGTACCAAATCGATTAATCGTGATGCTTTCCGTAAAGCATTTCGTCCTTATCGTCTGGCGCCTGTTGCAATCGCCATCACTGCTGTATTCGCGCTTTCAGGATGTGAAGAGAGCGATGAGACAGTTTCACTGTATATGAACGCACAAGAATGTGCTCAAGCGAATCCTTCACAAGCCGCACAGTGTGAAGATTCTTATCGCACTGCGATGCAAGAAGCACAACGTACAGCGCCTAAATACGCAACACTAGAAGACTGCGTTGCTGAATTTGGTGATGCACAATGTACACAAACAGCGTCTATTGATGGACAGCCTGTTAGTACCGAAAATGCCAATAATTTAAGCCCAGACAGCTCACAAATGGCCCAAGCTAACTCCGGTGGTAGCTTCTTTATGCCATTAATGGCGGGTTATATGATGGGTCGCCTAATGGGTGGCGGTGCGCCAGCACAACCTCTGTTTAGTTCACGTAATCCAACAAGCCCTGCGAATGGTAAATTTGTGGACGCAACAGGCCGTAACTATGGTCCTGCAGTTGGTGGTCGTCAAATGAACGTACCCAAAACAGCCATGACACCAAAACCATCAACAACCTCGACAATAACTCGTGGTGGCTTTGGTAATACAGTTTCAAGACAAGCAGCGGCTCAACGTACCAGTGCAACAAATAATAACCGTAGCTCAACGGGTTCATCTTCTTATCGTTCAGGTGGTTAATTAAAACCATGAAACGCGAAAATATCATTGAACGCCCAGATTGGCGTGAAAAAGCCACTGAATTTGGCTTTAATTTTCATACAATGTATGGCGAACCTTATTGGTCTGAAGATGCTTATTATCAATTCTCAATGGAAGAGGTTGAAACGTTAGAAGAAACAACAGAAGAGTTGCATCAGATGTGCTTACAGGTCGCTGATAAAGTGGCTAATAGTGAAGAGTTGCTGACTCGTTTTCAAATTCCTCGTCACTGCTGGGATTTTGTACGTGATTCATGGAAATCATCTCAACCTTCGCTCTATTCACGTCTTGATTTAGCCTATGATGGCAAAAGCCCAGCAAAACTGTTAGAAAATAATGCAGATACACCAACGTCGCTGTATGAATCTGCTTTTTTCCAATGGATCTGGCTTGAAGATCAAGTCAACGCAGGCCGTTTACCGCAAAATGCCGATCAATTTAATAGCATTCAAGAGAAGTTAATTGATCGATTCGCAGAGCTTCGCGATCAATACGGAATGCGTTATCTGCATATGTCTTGTTGCCAAGATACTGAAGAAGATCGCGGTACGGTTCAATATTTACAAGATTGTGCTGAAGAAGCCGAAGTAACAACTGACTTTGTGTTTATTGAAGATCTGGGTCTAGGTGAACGTGGTGAGTTGACTGATCTGCAAGATCAGATAATCAGCAATATGTTTAAGCTTTACCCTTGGGAATTTATGTTCCGCGAAGACTTCTCAACTAAGTTAGCTGATGCGGGAATTCGTTGGTTGGAGCCATCTTGGAAGAGTATTATCTCGAATAAAGCATTACTGCCAATGCTTTGGGAGATGTTCCCTAATCACCCAAATCTGCTGCCTGCTTATTTTTATGATGGTAAAGCACCTGATTCATTATCACGTTATGTTATCAAGCCACTGTTTTCACGCGAAGGTGCAAATATTCGTATTGTTGAAAATGGCAAAGATATTGCTGTTGCAGATGGCCCTTACGGTGAAGAAGGCTTTATTGTTCAAGATTTCCATCCACTACCAAAATTTGGTGATAGCTATACATTAATTGGTAGCTGGTTGGTTAACGACCAATCCGCAGGTATTTGTATTAGAGAAGATAGAGAGCTTATCACTCAAGATCTCTCACGCTTCTATCCACATATTATTTTAGATTAATAGAAATCTTAAAATTATATTGAGCACCTTATTGCTTATAAGCAGTAAGGTGTTTTTTATTGCAAAAATCTTTCCATTTTGATGATTTCAATATATGACTATATTCCAGAAATAATCATATCCATAGCAGACACAATGGCTGTATGGATCTCAGGCTTAATACACACGATATCAGCTGTTCTTAGCTTATTCTTTGCCACGACTGTTATAGATTTCGTCATAACAACATATTTCTGATTATCTATTTCAATAACGGGTGTCAATATTTCTACTTGAGAATTTTTATATGATAACTGGGTAATCGGTATAATAACCCGAGAATCAATATCACTTAGTAGCTCATTTTGAATATCAATAAAATAAGGGTACTGTTCTTTCGATTTAAGGGATTTATTACGATATACCGTATATTGAGACATTAAATAACCCCATATTCATCATCATCAGTAAACAACCCCATTTCCTGTTCAAATTCATTAAGCGCTTGAATGCCGTTTTTGTTTGCAGCTTTCCACTGTTCCCGCTTTTTTTCACGAATTGCATCAGATAACATTTGATCGAGTGTTGCTGATAAATTAATTCCAAGCTCTCGCGCTTCGTCCACCAACTTTGCAGTTAGATACACATTAACTCCTCGTTTATCTTTTTTACTCATTACCAATGTTTTCATTATAAACTCCATTTATGCGCATCATTTATGTGCATAAGTTTAGAGCAGATAATTATCAACATCAAACTAGAAGATATTCAAAAAAACATAATCGACTTATTTAATAAAATATAAAAAGAATTCATTGAATAGTAATGAAGCTTATCAGACATTTATCCAAATAAAAATAAAATCAATACAAACAAAAGGTTAAAAGTATTTATTATATCTATATAGAAAATTGGAAAGGTCTATAACGAGGGAAATATAATGAGTCGATACATTATATTTAATATAAAAAAGGTCAAATTCCACAAAAGTGAATTTGACCTTTAGATATTATAAATTAGTTTTTATTGAACAATCTTATCCAATTTGAAATGTCATCATACTGAGCGATTTATTAACGATATCATTATTTAGCAACGTCACTTTTTCACCTTCTTGTTTTAAACCTAATAGGTATAACGCGGGTAAAAAATGCTCTGCTGTTGGATGTGACAATCGCCCTTCTTCCGTTGATAAAATCGTAAAGAGATCAGTTGGCTCTTTGTCACTTTGCAAGCTACTTTCTATTGCTTCACTAAACGAAAGTGCCCAAGGATAAGGCGCTGCATCACTGTTTTGCCAATCCATCATTCTTAAGTTATGAACAATATTACCGCTACCAATAATTAAGACACCTTCTTTACGTAGCTCAACTAATTTTTGACCTAATTCATAATGCCATTGTGCCGATTGACGTGCATCAATACTTAATTGAACAACTGGGATATTGGCATTCGGGTACATTTTTTCAAGTATTCCCCAACTTCCATGATCTAATCCCCATTGATCCATATCGAGTTTTAATTTAATCGGATCAATAAGATCTTCAATCAGCGCTGCTAAACCTATTGAGCCTCGCGCTGGATACTCTATTGCATACAATTCTGGTGGAAATCCATAAAAATCATGAATTGTCTTTGGTTGCGACATTGCTGTTACATAAGTTCCATCGGTATACCAATGGGCTGAAATCACTAAAATCGCTTTAGGTTGAGGAAGCGTTTCCCCTAATTTTGACCAGAGGCGAGTATATGTATTATCTTCTAATACATTCATTGGACTACCATGCCCAATAAACAGCGCTGGCATCATTTTTGTTTCCATAAACCACCTCTTATGGCGAGTGTTCTTATCACATAAGCATACTGCCTTCTTACTTGAAATATAGTCAAAGAAGTATGAAATAGTTATTCAAAAAATATGAAAAAAGCCACCTAAGTTTCCTTAAGTGGCTTGATATAAGTGTGTGTGTGTTTTCAGTGTCGTTTATAACATGTTAATTTCAGCCAGCTTTTTTCTCCTCACGAAGACGATAAGCCACTAAATCTTCAATAGTTAACACTGGCATATTGTGCTTTTTAGCAAAAGTGATCACTTCTGGTGCTCTAGCCATTGTGCCATCATCATTTGTTAACTCGCATAACACTGCAACAGGTTTAAAACCGGCTAAAGTTGCTAAATCAATCGAAGCTTCAGTGTGTCCGCCACGCGTTAACACACCACCAGGTTGAGCACGTAATGGGAATACGTGACCTGGACGATTTAAATCACTTGGTTTTGCATTATCAGCTGCTGCTGCACGTACTGTGGTTAAACGATCTGATGCTGAAACACCCGTTGTAACACCTTGTGCCGCTTCAATTGTTACCGTAAACGCGGTATGAAAATGACTGGTGTTATTTTCCACCATCATAGGCAAATCAAGTTGTTGACGGCGTTCTTCTGTAATGCATAAACAAACAATGCCACTACCATGACGAATAGACATCGCCATCTGTTCTGTGGTCATAGTTTCTGCTGCGAAAACCATATCGCCTTCATTTTCACGGTTCTCGTCGTCGAGCACCATCACGCCTTTACCAGCACGAAGGGCTTCTAGAGCAAGTTCAACACGCTCAAATGGATTACCGAATTCGGAAAGTAGCGTCTGATTCATGGTAAAAAAACCTCAATAATTAATGAAAGTTACCAGAATCAGGGCAGTCTTAGGAGTGGATCTCTGCTTAATAAATACACAAGCAGAAACAACAGGAATGGATACAATGATCCTACTGATGCTATTTTATTCTCTCCCATCCAGACTTTAACTGTCGGCTCCAGAATCACACTGGATCTGCTGACCCTTGCATTACAATGGCAACACAAAGCGCTCGCGGGCTTTACCTAAGTATTTAGGTATCTACCGCCGGTGGGGACTTACACCCCGCCCTGAGATTAACGGTGAAACTATACGCTTTAAAATTATAAGAGGCAATCATCAATCGGTGACAATCTTTGTTTCATCACATAATCATTTTATGACATACGGTTATTTAACGATTTATAATAAAAAAGTAACAATAATCTTGATATCTGGTTTAATTCCCTCTGTCCTCATATTACACTTAGCCTCAGCTTTCTATTTTATTTGTGAGGACTTCCCATGTTGGACCCGAAAAAACTTGAACAAGTCGCGCGCCAAATCCAAAACGTTCTGCCACAGGGCATTAAAGATTTTGGTGATGATATTGATAAAAAAATCCGCACTGTTCTGCAATCTCAATTAAACAAATTGGATTTAGTCAATCGCGAAGAGTTTGATGTACAAACTCAAGTCTTATTACGTACTCGTGAAAAACTTAATCGTTTAGAACAACGTTTAAATGAGCTAGAAGCGGGTCTGCTTGCAAAACCTCAAGCTGAAGTTGCTCAAATTGAAGAAGTTGAAATTGTGGTAGAGGCGCAAGCTGACAATAAAGCTTAATTCGTTCACTTTATTGCTGATTTTGATTTAGTCATAAAGCAAAAACCCTGTATCTTACAAAGACGCAGGGTTATTTTTTATACACAACACGTCAATTGATCACTATTTTAACTCTGGCCAATAGTCTTTATTCACTTCAATTAAATCATCTAAAATCGCTTTTGCGACAGTCGCGCTTGGCACCGTTTTGGACATTGTAATAGCCTGCCACAGTTTCAAATATGATTTTTCAATCCATGCTTCTACCACTAATTTTTCAACTGCAACTTGCTGACTCATCATCCCTTTTTGGAATAATGGAATTTTGCCCATCACTAACGGCTCTGGCCCGTGACTTCCAACAATGCAAGGGATCTCAACCATTGCCTCAGGATCAAAATTAATAATTGATCCATTATTAGGCACGATCAGTAACATTCTTTCTTGAGTATTAAACGCAATAGCCGTTGCGAGATCGACAATATAAGAGGCATGTTCATCTATCTCAAGATGACCCGCTGATGATTTACCCGCTGCCGTAATAGCACGACAAGCACTGAAAACATTCTTTTCTCTGTGCTCCATCACTTCATTCGCACGCGTATGGTTAGGATCAGAATGCTCAACAACATAATCAGGGAATAGATAATATTTAAGATAAGTATTTGGCATCGTATCAGGATCTAATGCCCACACATCTTTTGCTTTACCGAATGTATCATTCCAGCTTGCTTCAACAGGCTCCCCTGCCACTTTTGGAATATATCCATGTTCAGCAACATGTTTACGGATAACGGGTAATAAATCATTACCTTGCAAATCTTCAATTTGCGTCCACCAGCCAAAGTGATTTAAACCATAATAACGGACACGCATCTCTTTACGTGACTTTAATCCTGCAATTTGTGCCATGCGTGATTCAATACCAATTGGCATATCGCAGATATTTAAGATTTTTGCATTTGGTTTTAAACGGCGGGTAGCTTCAGCGACAATAGCTGCTGGATTAGAATAATTTAGCATCCATGCATTTGGTGAATATTTTTCCATATATTCAACCAATTCTAACACGCCACCAATAGAGCGCATGCCGTAAGCAATACCACCAGGCCCACACGTTTCTTGCCCTAACACACCGTGACGTAAAGGAATTTTTTCATCTTTTTCACGCATTGGGTATTTACCGACACGAATATGTGCCATGACAAAATCAACATCAGTAAAGGCTGTTTTAGGATCAGTGGTATAGCAAAAATCAATATCAGGTGCTTTTTCAGTAAGAATGATTTCACACGCTTTAGCAATGGTTTCTTGCCGCTCGGCATCATTGTCATAAAATTTGATGGCTCTTAATGGAAAACGCTTTAAATTTTCCAATAGCATCAAAATAATACCGGGTGTAAATGTACTACCGCCACCTGCAATTACGACTGAGAACTTCTTCATTATATAGCCTCCGACAAGGTGATTTTTTGTGTATCTTCTTTCATTAATTGTTCAATTTTGTCTCTCACTTGAGAAACGTGTAGCCCGATAATAATTTGTAATGCATGACCTTTGCGCACTACACCATGTACACCGAGCCCTTTAAAATAGGCATCTGTTTCAACTAGTTCGCTATCTATCACTTCAATACGTAAACGTGTTGCACAGTTATTTAAAGATTTGATATTTACACTTCCACCTAAGCCATCGAGAATGCCTTTAGGTAGTGACAACTTTCGCTCTTCTTTTGCCGATTTGGGATTATCTGAAGCCTGTGACTTTTTATTTTTATAATCTTGTTTGCTATAGAGTTTGATCTCTTCGTCGTCTTCTTCACGACCAGGTGTTTTTAAATTAAGTTTGATAATTAACGTTCTAAACACCACAAACCAAATCATTGTAAAAATAAGGCCGATGACTATTTGCGTAATAATCATTCCGTAATGGTTATGAAACATTGGGATCCAATTCATCGGAAGGAAATTATCAATGATCCCACCGCCCATATTCCCAACAACCCCAAAGTGATAGAGGGTTGTGGCTAGTGTGGCAGCTAATACGGCATGAATGGCAAATAAGAGAGGTGAGATAAATAAGAACGTGAATTCTAATGGTTCTGTTATTCCCACAAATACAGCGGTCAATGCAGAAGGTATAAGTAAGCCAGCAATTTTAGCTCTATTTTTAGGTGCCGCAGTAAAATAAAGAGCAAGCGCTATACCAATAGAACCAAAAACTTTGCTATTACCATGTAGCGCAAAACCACCTTCAGGAAATAACTCTTTTAAAGATTGGGTACTTTGACTGAAATATTGCATATTTTGAGCCCAATCAACTTGAATACCATGTTCAGTGACCGCTGGGCCAAAAATAAAAGGTCCGTAAATAAAGTGATGTAAACCAGTAGGAATTAAAATACGCTCAAGAAAGGTATATATCCAAACACCCAAAGAGCCTGATTCAACCATAAATACTTGCAAAGATTGAATACCAATTTGCACTTTAGGCCAGAAAAATAACGTTATCCACGCTAACGGTAACATCATAAAAAAACTAATTAATACGACATAAGATGTTCCTTGAAATATACCTAGAAATACAGGAAGTTGTTTATCGAAATAACGATTATGTATACCTGTTACAATACCAGCGATAATAATTGCACCAATAATACTGGTATCTAATGTTTTAATACCAGCAATCATTGTAAGACCACTATTTCCACCGACTTCATTTGTAAAGTCCACGCCAAAATAACTGCCCCAAACAATTCCCATTGCATTAATAAAATAATTCCAAGTGAGAAAACTCACCATAACGGCAAGGCAAGCTCTTGCTTGTGCAGTTTTAGCTAAACCTATTGGTAAACCAATTGCAAAAATAAGAGGCATATTACGAAAAACAGTCCACCCTCCTTCTTCAATAATATGAACAATTTGAGCGAATAAACTATCGGGTCTTAATAAATCTTCACTAATAAATAATGGATTCTGTAATAGAATTGCAATGCCTACAACAATACCTGCAAAAGGAAATAGCAGGACAGGGGTAAACATGGCTCCACCAAATCTTTGTATTTGACTGAGCATAAAAATATCCTCTTATTTACTGCTACTGAAATGACACGCTTTTTAATTTATTTTTATTCTGTAAAATTAGATTAGATTCTTTTCTCTTTATTCTCTCATCTCAAATGAACTATTCGTGATCTGATTCATACTAATCTTTCACACTAAGTGATCTACTTTTTAGTTAAAAGGCAGATCATTTTTTATTTTTTGATAACGTTCACATTTTAAATGTATAAATGATTATGCTATATATCAAAAGATTAGATTCATATAAATTAAATAGAATAAGCTAATTTTTAGAATAAAAAGAGGTATAAAAATGATCTATAAAGACATTGCAAAAAGCCTAAGAATTCAAATAAATTCTGCTGGATATCAAATTGGCGACCCACTACCCGCAGAAAAAACATTAGCGCAACAATACAACGCATCGAGAATGACAATACGTAAAGCAGTAGATTTATTAGTTATTGCAGGATTATTAGAACGAAAACATGGCTCAGGGACTTATATTAAAGAAAAAGATGTTCATCATGAAAATGCTAGCCTAAAAGGCTTTGTCGAATTAATGGCAAATACAGGCCACAACGTAAGAAGCGAAGTGATAGAGTTTAGTGTTATTCCCTGCCCTTTATCTATTTCTAGCAAATTACGTATTAATTCAAATGAACGTATATTTTATTCAAGACGAATACGTTTTGTAGACAATAAACCGCTTATTGTTGAAGACAGTTATATGCCCGTAAAATATTTTAGTAATTTAACGTTAACGCACTTAGAAGGATCTAAATTTGATTTTATTGAAAATGTTTGCCAAATAAAAATAGCGGGAAGTTACGAAACTTTTCACCCTATCATGCCAGATAACAATATTTGTCAATTATTAAAAATAGAGAACAACATTCCCATATTAAGGCTCAGCACATTATCATACAGTATTCATGGTGATTATATTAATTACTCAATAATGTATAGAAACACCCAAGATTATATTGTTGAATATCATTTAAAACGAGAACAATAATCATTAATATAAAATAATATTGAAGCTTTAGTATTAATAATTAGATTTATTGTTATGAGAGCAAAAAAAAAGCACTCCGAAGAGTGCCTTTCATTTTTATAAATGCCATTATTTCTTTTTAATCGCATTAATAATATTTGTTGTAGAAATGCCGTCTTCAAAATTCAGCACTTTTACTTCACCGCCTGCTGCCCAAACTTCTTTGCTACCGGCGATATCTTCAGGCTTATAATCGCCACCTTTAACTAAGATATCCGGTAATACAGAGGCAATTAAGCGCTGTGGTGTATCTTCTTCAAACGCAACAACCCAATCGACGGCACCTAATGCGCCCAACACAGTCATACGCTGTTCTAATGGGTTAACAGGACGACTTTCACCTTTTAAGCGCTTAGTAGACGCATCACTATTTACCGCAACAATAAGGCGATCACCTAATTTACGTGCATTCGCTAAATAGCTAACATGACCTGCATGAAGAATATCAAAACAACCATTTGTCATCACAATACGCTCACCGCGCTGACGCGCTAATTCGACGGCTTGTTTTAATTGTTCTTCTTCCATCATGCCAAACCCGTTATCAGCTCGACCACGAATAGCATTTTCAAGCTCAATAGGTGATACCGTTGATGTCCCTAATTTACCCACAACAACGCCTGCCGCTGCGTTAGCAAGGAAACAGGCTTCACCTAAAGGTTTGCCAGCAGCTAAAGAGGTTGCTAATACGCCAATTACTGTATCACCCGCACCTGTTACATCATAAACTTCTTGGGCTTGGGTTGGTAAATGCAATGGAGCTTCATTAGCACGCAGTAAGCTCATTCCTCGCTCTGAGCGAGTGATCAGCAACGCTTCAAGATCTAAATCTCGAACTAATTGAGTCCCTTTTTCCACCAGTTCATCATCAGTTTTACAAACACCAACCACTTGTTCAAATTCAGACATATTTGGCGTTAATAGCGTCGCACCCCGATAGCGTTCAAAATCTGATCCCTTAGGATCGATTAATACAGGTACACCTGCTTTTTTTGCCAGTTGGATCATCTCTTGAACATGAGAAAGTGCCCCTTTGGCATAGTCAGATAAAACCAATGCGCCAATAGAAGGTAATGCTTGCTGAATACGTTCATAAATAGGTTGAGGATCAACATTGCTAAATCCTTCTTCAAAATCAAGACGGATTAATTGCTGATTACGTGAAAGTACACGTAATTTTGTGATCGTTGGGTGTGTCGCAACAGAGACAAAATCACAACGCACATTGACCTGATTTAATGTATTGCTCAATGCTTTTGCGGCTTCATCGATACCTGTTAAACCTACTAAACGCGAATTAGCACCAAGAGACGCAATATTCATCGCAACGTTTGCTGCACCACCTGGTCGCTCTTCTGTGGTATCAACTTTAACCACTGGCACTGGGGCTTCTGGTGAAATTCGACTTGTTGGGCCATACCAATAGCGGTCTAACATGACGTCACCGACAACCAACACATTGGCCTTATTAAAATCCGGTAGCGTTACTTTCATCCCATACTCCACATTTATTTTCAAAATAAGCCGAAATAATACCATAACTTGTTAGGCAAAAAGAGATACACATAAGACTTCATGCCAACAAACCATTACTCTTGTTCACCAAGCCACTTCAATTTGCTTTTTAATACACACTCTCGCTCTGCGATAAAACAATGATTATCCACAATGGCAGGTAATGCTTGTAACGCCAGATGATGTAATTCATTACGCAATGTGACATAAGCATGTGTTAAAGCGAGAGCTTCATCTTCATCCATCACTTGATGCTTTGCCATTAACTCAAAAATACGCACATTATCAGACCAACGAGTTAAAGCTGGATATTGGTGAGAAAAACGCAATACTAAATATTGCGCGATAAATTCAATATCAGTAATACCGCCAGATGAGGTTTTTAAATCAAACTTATCGGCTTGTGTTGGTGCAAGATGTTGCACCATTTTTTTACGCATATCACGTACTTCATTTTGTAACACATCAGCATCACGAGAAAGGCATAACGTTTCATGACGAATACGTGAAAACATCTGTTGTAATTTATCATCACCATAGATCATTCTAGCGCGAATTAAAGCTTGATGCTCCCAAGTCCAAGCTTCATTTTTCTGATATTCATCAAAAGCTTGAATAGTACTAACCAACATACCTGATTCGCCCGAAGGACGTAAACGCGCATCGACCTCATACAACACGCCAGAAGATGTTCTGGTACTAAACAAATGGATAATACGCTGTGCTAAACGCAGATAAAACTGGCGGGTATCAATCTGTTTTGCCCCTGTTGTCACAGTGTTTATTGGACAATCTAATAAAAAGACCAAGTCCAAATCAGAGCTATATCCTAACTCCCATCCCCCCAATTTACCGTATCCAATCACCGCAAAACCCAGCCCATCACGATGAGCTAAATGTTCAGGTTCACCATAACGTTTCACCATATATGACCAAGCTTGATGAACAACCGCATGAATAATAGCTTCCGCTAAATACGTTAAGTGATCGCTAACCTTCATGACTGGTAATACACCTGTAATATCTTCAGCAGCGATGCGTAGTAATTGGGCTTGCTTAAACTGGCGTAATGCTTCTAATCGTTGCTCTTCATCTTCTTCTGGTACACGTAATAAATATTGACGTAATTCATCACGATACGCATCTAAAGGCAGGGGTTGATAGAGAGAATTAGGATCAAGTAATTCATCTAATAGTAAAGGATGAAGCGCTAACTGTTCAGCGATCATCGGAGATGCCGCACAGAGTCGTATAACATGCGTTAAAACTTCATCCGACTCTTGCATCAACTCTAAATACGTTGTGCGACTCACAATGCTTAATAGCAAAGGCGTCACGCGTTGTAGTGTCACTAAGGTAAGGGGTTGCTGGCAAATTTTAGCCAATAGTTTTGGCATTAAAGCATCAAGAACATCGCGTCCTCTTGGCCCAATGGTTCGCTTGCCAATATCTTGGCGAAAATTCTGCAACGTCTGATTTATTGCCTCAAGCGCTTCACTGGTTAATGTTTCATGAAATAATGACGATGTTTCAGGCAAGCGACCAAGTAACCAAAGACGCTTAAATTCAGAGATATCGTCTTCATCATCGTTTTCGTCTTCTTCACCGATTAATTGCGTGAAAATCACGGAAACAGCCTGCATCTTGTGGTTAATTTCTTGATAAAGCGCTTCCCAATCATCAAATCCCATTGCCAAAGTCAATCTGGCTTTATCTTCTTCACTTTCAGGTAAGGTTTGGGTTTGTTGATCACCAATAGACTGTAAAAGATTTTCTAATCGGCGAAGAAAAAGGTAGCTTTCAGCCAATTGTGCCGTTTCTTCTGCGGTGAGTAATTCAAGTTTCGCAATAACGTTAAGCACCGTTAACAATGAATTGCTTTGAAGCTCAGGCTCTCTACCACCACGAATTAGCTGAAAAACTTGCGTAATAAATTCGATTTCACGAATACCACCAGAGCCTAATTTTATATTATCAATCATGCCACGACGACGAACTTCACGACTTATCATGGATTTCATATTTCTAAGTGATTGAATAACACTAAAATCAATATAACGACGATAAACAAAAGGACGCAACATTTGGCGCAATACTTGGCAATACTCTTTCTTTTCTGCCCCTAAAACGCGTGCTTTGATCATGGCGTAACGTTCCCAATCGCGCCCTTGCTCTTGATAATAATCTTCCAGTGCTGCAAAGCTCATTACCAAAGGCCCACTTTCGCCAAAAGGACGTAGCCGCATATCAACGCGGTAGACAAAACCATCAATAGTATGCTGATCCAGCGCTTTAATCAGCTTTTGACCTAAGCGCGTAAAAAACTGCGCATTATCTAATTCTCGTCGTCCACCTTGTGTAAACCCATTTTCAGGATAAGCAAAAATTAAGTCGATATCAGAAGAAAAGTTAAGTTCAAACCCACCTAGTTTTCCCATTCCTAAAATCAGTAATGGCTGAGGTTTTCCCTCATTATCACAAGGCGTTCCCCATTGTTGGCAACATTGCTGATAAAGCGTATCTCTTGCGCCACAAATTAATGTTTCAGCTAATACGCTCAAATGTTTTAGCACACAAGGAATATCGGCTAATTGAAAAAATTGTAGCCATGCAATGCGCACTAATTGTTGATGACGAAATTGGCGTAAAACTCGCATAACGTCATCTTCATTATCAATATCGGCTAATTTTGCTGTCAATTGAGACTCATAACTCTGCCATTCCACACTCGTTGGCGGATTTTGCCTGATATCAGTCAACCATTGAGGATTAACGCGCAAATGCTCTGTTGCAAAGGGGCTAAAAGCAAAAAACTGTTGTTCTTGTTCACTAAAAGGCGCTAACGCATTCAATTGAGAAGAGAACCCACACTGTGCTTTATGCCACAATTGTTGAAATACACCGATAACAGACATAAATAGACTCTCAAGTTGTCAGGAAATTAAGCAATAGACAGTAACCATGCCATAGAAGATAACTTAAAATTCAACCATAAAACATGATAATAGTCGGTTGCTGTTGTAAATGTTAACGGTGAAATCGCATTGAGTGATTGTTCCATAGATCTAGGCAAATCAGACTGTTTTTTGCACCAATCTGAAAATAATGCCAACATGGCAGGCATGGTAATTGTCGGTGGCGTCGGATTGGCAAAAATCGCTTCTTCTAATGCCTGTATCGCACTTAACCATTTAGTCAATTGCTGAGCCGTTGTATCACTAGGAGAAAGATTCACCACACTCAACGATAATGCAGGTTTATCTTTCGCCAAATAATAGCCTCGAGCCGCTTTACTGCGAGAAGCAAGACGCAATCCACCCTTTTCACCTAAATAAGTCGCTAATGCGATAACATCCGACACATTGCCTTTTTTGAGTTCTAACTCGAACTCTTCAATGGGCAACTCATATTGATGAGTGCGAATAGCACCTTTATCTAACACCACTTCAATTTGGCTATTTTGAAAATCCACCAGCCAAATTTCACGGTAAAAGTCCGTATTAAACAGCACATCAAGTTGAGACTCTAATTGTGTAAGGTCGGTATTTTCAGGCCAAATTTCTGCTGGGAAGCGCGCTAGATCTAATTTAGGTTGTTCTAATTCCACGTTATATTCTGGACGTTGATGCAAACCAGCAACGACTTTACCGGCAGTTTTAATTGTCATTTCATAACGTTCATCAACACCACGAATACGCAGCCCCATATCCCAGCGACGAATTTGATTATCTGCGGTTTCAAAGTAAAGATTAGTCAGCTTTTTGGGTGCAGTATGCTGATGAGGTAGAGTCAGAATGCGCTGAATAATGTGAGGAATAGCGGCAGGTATGGCACTCATTTTGAGTTCAGTTTCTAATTGGCTCATTCTATTTCCCTTAAGTAAATCAATTGATTAGTAAAATATTTGACGCATTTTCATTTTGCAAGTGATAGCCTAATAACAATAATGAATAAAAGGCAGATTATCCCTATATTCTACCAGTTAAGACTGTTCTCATTCTGGTTTACTATTTGCTTACGCAAACTTTACTCTTTAGTATCAGTAAAAATATTCTCTTGTATAGATAAAAAAGTTGAAAACATAATGCGAAAATTACCCTTACTTTTTCTTTCCTTACTTGGCTTAGGCTTTTCTCTGAGCTCACACGCAGAAACTCGTTATGTTTCCGATGAATTATCCACTTATGTGCATAGTGGACCAGGAAATCAGTATCGAATTGTTGGCTCTTTAAATTCTGGCTCAACAGTCACTGTACTTTCTCGTAATGCAGCAACGGGCTACGTACAAATTAAAGACGATAAAGATCGTACTGTTTGGATACCTGAAAGCCAACTGAGTGCTCAACCAAGCATGCGTACTCGCATTCCTGCGATGGAAAAAGAGATCCAAACACTGCGCGACAAACTGGCGAATATCGACCAAAGTTGGAATCAACGTACAATAGATATGCAAAATAAAGTTTCAAACAGTGATGACATCATCAATGGCTTGAAAAAAGAAAATGAACAAATGAGAACTAAGCTCGCTGTCGCAGAGAAAAAACTCGATTTTGCTAATCAACAATTAGATGACAGACAACGCGATATCATCTTACAGTGGTTTATGTATGGCGGTGGTGTTGCTGGTGCGGGTCTTGTCTTTGGTCTGATCCTTCCACATATTATTCCGCGTCGTCGTAAACGTAATGATCGTTGGATGAACTAATATCCAACCAAAGGAACAGTGATCCCGTGAATATATACCTTGTTGGTGGCGCTGTGCGTGACCAACTGTTACAGATGCCAGTAAAAGACAGAGATTGGGTTGTTGTTGGTGCAACACCTCAAATGCTATTACAACAAGGCTATCAACAAGTAGGCAAAGATTTTCCTGTTTTTCTTCATCCAGATACTCATGAAGAATATGCCCTTGCGCGTACAGAACGAAAATCAGGTTCAGGTTACACGGGATTCACTTGCTATGCAGCACCCGATGTCACGTTAGAAGACGATCTTGCGCGCCGTGATCTCACCATTAACGCTATCGCTTATTCCGTTGATGGCGGATATGTCGATCCTTACCACGGCATAGATGACATCAATGCGAGACAACTTCGCCATGTTTCTGAGGCATTTTCAGAAGATCCGTTAAGAGTTTTGCGAGTTGCACGTTTTGCGGCACGGTTTGCACCTTTAGGATTTAATGTTGCACCTGAAACACTGCAATTAATGAAGACGATGGCACAAAGTGGTGAGTTAAATGCACTGACTGCTGAACGTGTTTGGAAAGAAACTGAAAAAGCGCTTGAGAGCCCCGCGCCTCAAGTCTATTTTGAAGTTTTACGTCAATGTGGTGCTTTAAGCGTTCTTTTTCCTGAAATTGATGCTTTGTTTGGTGTACCTGCGCCTGAAAAATGGCACCCAGAAATCGATACTGGCATTCATGCCATGATGGTACTTAATATCGCCAGTCAATTAACAGACGATATTGCGGTACGCTTTAGTGCCTTATGCCATGATTTGGGAAAAGGATTAACACCTCCTGAAAATTGGCCTCATCATCACGGTCATGGCCCTGCGGGTGTGCCTTTAGTTGAAGCCTTGTGTCAACGTTATCGTATTCCTAATCATATCCGTGATCTCGCGCGTTTAACGGCAAGATTTCATGATCATATCCATCGTATTGATAGAATGCGCCCTTCTAAAATAATCCGCTTATTTGATGCTATTGATGCATGGCGAAAACCAGAACGTGTTGAACAACTTGCAATGGTGAGTGAAGCGGATGCGAGAGGACGTAAGGGCTTAGAAAATATTGCTTATCCACAACGTGCGTTTCTTTGCCAAGCTTTTGTTGTTGCAAATAATGTGGATATTAAGCCAATCATTGAAAGTGGATTAAAAGGCAGTGCAATACGAGATGCGCTAACCAAGCAACGAGAAGTCGCGATTATAAAATGGAAATCGCGACTTAATCAGGAACAGCGCTAATTAAGCTTTACGCTCAATAATCACACCTACATTTGTGGCTTGTGCAACAGCTCCTGGTTTCGCTAATTTAATTTTTACTCTTGGTACAGCAAATTGCGTTATCAATAGCTGTGCCACTTCTTCAGCAACACGTTCAACTAATTCAAAACGTCGAGTCTCAACATAGTCAATAATTGCATTGCTCACACTGGCATAATCTAAACAATGAACCACATCATCGGTTTGGGATGCGCGTTTGTTATCCCATTCCATTTCGATATCGAACACTAATTTTTGTTTTATGGTTTTTTCCCAATCATAAACACCGATTGTGGTTATTACTGATAATTGCTCAATAAATACGATATCCATCACGTCATCTCTTATTTTTTCTGCTCATCGGATACCACTTCCGATGAAATATGCGTATTATCCATACATGCCTAACGAACTTACATAAACATTGGAGAATACAAATGAGTGCTAACGCACTTGGAATGATCATCTTCGCCTACTTGTGCGGCTCAATCTCCAGCGCGATATTGATTTGCCGACTGGCAAGACTACCTGATCCAAGAAAATTTGGCTCTGGCAATCCCGGAGCAACCAACGTCCTACGTATTGGAGGAAAGGCAGCTGCAGCAGCCGTTCTTATCTGTGACGTCCTAAAAGGGATGATCCCTGTTTGGCTCGCCTATTACTTAAATGTGCCTCCTTTTTACCTCGGTATTGTCGCAATAGCAGCTTGTCTAGGTCATATTTATCCTGTTTTTTTCCACTTTAAAGGCGGAAAAGGTGTAGCCACTGCATTTGGCGCTATTGCTGCCATTGGTTGGGATTTAAGTGGGCTTATCGCAGGAACATGGTTACTCACCGTCTTACTGAGTGGCTATTCATCGCTTGGTGCGATTATCAGCGCACTGCTTGCCCCTTTTTATGTTTGGTGGTTTAAACCAGAATTCACTTATCCTGTTGCTTTATTGTCATGTCTGGTACTTTACCGTCATCACGACAATATTCAACGTTTATGGCGTGGTCAAGAGAGCCGTATCTGGCATAAATTAAAGAAAAAAACTGAAAAAACAGAAAAAGAGATCATTCAAGAAGCTAAAGAGCAAGAAAAAGAAGATTAACCTCCTTTGCCCAAATGTCATAATAAAAAAAGCTACCTATTAAATTAATAAGTAGCTTTTTTTCTCTTTAATATAAACTTAATAAATTAATTATCCCTAATTTTAATTGTAATTAAAAATTATTTAAATAATAATTAGCAGCATATTGCCTTAAAATAAACATGACAGTTTTATTAGAATAGAATTAACCATAGAGGTTAATTAAATTAGAAAACAAAAATCAACCTCAATTAATATTAACCAATAAAAATTATAACAAGAATTAAATAAAAAATTGCAGTTATTATTAAAATTAAATAATCAACATAATCATTGAATTATATTAAATTCATATTTTCCAATAACAAATTACTTGAACAACCATTAATTCACATCTATTAATTAATACGCACCAAAAAAACAACAATTATTTAACCATCCATTTTATTGGAGTAAACTATGTTTGTAAAAATAGATAAAAATATAATTAACTCAATAAAAAAAATGAAGTTAAGTACATCAACACTGGTTGATATTCTTGATGGGTTAGGAAAAACAACCGTCCTAAATAGTCAATTAATAAGTATTAATCTAGAAGATTTTTATTCCGTAGCTCAAGCTTATACAGTTCAATGGAAATTAATAAGGAAACAAAAATCTATTTTAGAAAAACAACCTTCAACTTGGGATCAAGTAAGCCCTTTTTTAGTTCCTGAATTAACAGATGCCAAAGGATTAATTTATATTGCTGGTGGAGATGAATTAATCACAGAAGCGGCTCTTGCAGGTGGAATGAGCTGTACTTATTTTGAAAAGCTCGGATTTGACGCCATTATTCTAGGTGGAGCTGTACGCGATAAAAATGAGCTTATGGATTTAACAATTCCAGTTATTGCCACCAATCTTACTCCCACAGATACACAAGGAGCCTACCTTGTGAGTGAGACTGGAACCCATTGTACTATTGAATACTCAACGATTTATAGTGGCGATCTAGTAATTTCAGATCCTAATGGCACCGTAATTATTCCCTTAAACCTCGTTGATAAAGTACTAGAAGAAGCAAAAAAAATTCATAGCATTGAAAATAGTATGCTAAAGAAAATCAAACAAGGGGAACGCTTACCTGAGCTAATTAACACAACTGGTCGTATATAATTGAGGCTTCACAAAAATGATAAATATTCATACTTTAGGGCCTTCTGGAACAAACTGTGAAAAGGCCGCACATTACTGGTTAAATAAAAATAACCAACAAGGTAATATTATTCTTCATCCTACGTTAGAAACTGCAGTGAAAGAGATGGAGAAAAGTCCAAATAGTGTTTTGTTAGGTTGTATTGTTTATCCCTATTTACATAATATTGTTTTTAGTAATCTTTCATTTATTAAATTAACCGACTGCTTTGTTATGGACACTCATAATATGTTGTTTGCTAGTCGATTTAACAATATTAATGAAATAAAAAAATTAGGTTCTCATCCTGCACCTAAAGATCTCTTTAATAAAATTAAAGAACTCGACAATATTGAGAAAGAACTTTTCAATTCTAATAGTGAAGCGGCTTTACAATGTAGCTTAGGAAATGTTGATGGTTGTATTACAACATTAAGAGCCGCTAATAAATATAACTTAAATATATTATATGACTTTGGTCCAGTGCCAATGGGATTTTCCATTCATTCAAAATTGAATTAATCATTAATTACATTTTAATTAACTTTCTATGAATTATTCATTAATGGGATATTATTTTTAAATAATGAGGAAGAAAATATGAGCTTATATTTGTCTGATGAAATGATTTCTTATGATATGGATTTAAATCGCAATGAAGGTGAAGAAAGTAAAATTCAAGCCAAATTTATTCATGGCACTGATTTTACAATTGCATTTTGGACATTTAAACCTAATGCCATTATTCCAGAACACAAACATGAACATGAAACAGCCACAACAATATTAAAGGGTTCGCTCAAACTCACTGTTGATGATCGCATCGTTTATTTACATGCTGGTGACTCTTTTATTATTCCCTCTTGGGCTGTTCACCACGCTATCGCACTAGAGCCTTCTGAGGTTATTGATGTGTATACCCCAGTAAGAGAAGACTATGTGGCGAGACAAAATGGCGTTATCAAAACCTATTTAGAAACCTCTCAACCACAAGAATAAGTGTGTAGCGAGGTTTAATCCTCGCTCATCTTCTCTCGTCAGTTATAGGAGTACTCACGATGTTTAGTACTTATGATATTGATGTTTTGACTGGACGCAATGATAAAACACCTCAATTAGCCAATCACATACTATCAAGCAATGTGGTTTCATTATCATGGCGACCTTCATCGTGGAAGGCATTACCGTCCAAACAATTACCAGAATATCCAGATATTCATGCGCTTACTTATTGCCAAGAAAGATTAAAAGACAGTCCACCATTAATTCTGGCATCAGAAATAAGAGCTTTTAAAAATTTATTAAAACTAGTCGCGAATGGAGAAGCTTTTCTCCTTCAAGGTGGAGATTGCGCAGAATCTTTTGATAATTGCCAATCAACCATTATTCGAGATTTAACTTTTACCTTGGCACAGATGTCTGCATTAATAGAGCAATCAACAGGATTACCAGTGATAAAGCTGGGACGTATCGCAGGACAATATGCCAAGCCTCGTAGCCAACCTTTTGAAACACTAAATGGCTTAACCTTACCCAGCTATCGTGGCGAAATTATTAATGGTTTAGATTTCTCAAGCAAAAGCAGACAGCCCGATCCACTAAGAATGATCACGGCTTATCATCATTCTGCAGTAACATTAAATTTGTTACGAGCAATGAATTATACTCAATATGCAGGACATAAGACCGCACTAGAGATTAAAACCTACCCGGGTTCAACAGAGCCTGCACACTATTCTAATTTGTTGGAGCAGCTCTATCATTCTCAGCAATATATTATCAATAAGCGTCCCGATACTTCCTCATATTATATCAGCCATGAAGCATTACTTTTGCATTATGAAGAAGCAATGAGTCGCCAAGATTCTGAAGATAACAAATGGTATAACTGTTCAGCACATATGGTTTGGGTTGGAGAAAGGACAACCGATATTGACCATGCTCATATTGAATATCTTCGCGGGATAGAAAATCCTATTGGTATAAAATGTAGCTCAAGGATGTCAGGAGAAAAACTCATTCAGCTGATTGATAGATTAAATCCTGAAAATGAAGTAGGTAAAATTATTTTAATTGTGCGTATGGGAAAAGATGCCATTCATTCTCATCTACCTGAATTGGTCGAAACCATACAACATCATCAGCGCTCTGTTATCTGGCTTATCGATCCTATGCATGGCAATACACAATCTACAAGTACAGGTATCAAGACTCGACATTTTTCTGATATTGCCTCAGAAACGCGTGCTTTTATTCATATTCTTCATGATATGGGTATTCAGGCAGGAGGAATACATTTAGAAATGACAGGACAAGAAGTCACTGAATGTACAGGTGGGTTACAACAAATTAATCCTACGGACTTAAGTCATGGCTACCAAACGTTATGTGATCCTCGACTTAATCGAACACAATCATTAGAGCTCGCTTTTCTTGTGGGACAACACTGGACGACAATGTCTTATAGCTAGCTTTAAAATAAAGATACAAAAAAGCGCTTTGATAACACACCAAAGCGCTTCAATTTTGAATTATTTTTTAGCTTATAACTATTAACGCGTTAATGCAGGCAACTCAGCTAAAGGCCAGCGAGGTCTTACGGTCACACTTAACGGGCCTTCTGTACCGCCTTTAAAGCGGATCATGCCCGCTAGTGCAATCATTGCGCCATTATCAGTACACAATTCAGGACGTGCATAAAAAACTTCGCCACCTAATTGCTTCATTACGGTTTCCATTTTTGCACGTAATGTACGATTAGCACTCACGCCACCAGCCATGACTAAACGCTTAAATCCTGTTTGCTCTAAGGCTCTACGGCATTTTATCGCAAGGGTATCAACAACCGCATCTTCAAATGCCCGTGCAATATCAGCGCGAGTTTGGTCTGAATCATCATTTTGACGAATAGTATTAGCTGCGAAGGTTTTTAAACCCGAGAAACTAAAATCAAGTCCAGGTCTATCTGTCATTGGACGAGGAAAGATAAAGCGACCTTCTGTGCCCTGTTGCGCCATTTTCGATAATACTGGACCACCAGGGTAATCTAATCCCAGCAGTTTTGCCGTTTTATCAAAAGCTTCGCCAGCAGCATCATCAATAGATTCACCTAATAAGGTGTATTCGCCAATTCCCGTCACACTAATTAACTGTGTATGGCCACCAGAAACCAAAAGTGCCACAAATGGAAACTCTGGTGTTTTCTCTTCAAGCATTGGAGCCAATAAATGGCCTTCCATATGATGAACAGGAATAGCTGGGACATCCCACGCAAAAGCTAATGAGCGTCCAATGGTTGCCCCTACAAGCAACGCGCCAACAAGACCAGGGCCAGCAGTATAAGCAACCGCATCAATATCTTGCGCCGTAAGATTTGCTTCTTTCAGTGCCGCTTGAATAAGAGGTACTGTTTTACGGATATGATCCCGTGAAGCAAGCTCAGGAACTACCCCACCATAATCGGCGTGCAGTTTAATCTGGCTATAAAGTTGATTCGCTAATAGACCGGCTTTATCATCATAGATTGCGATACCGGTTTCATCGCAAGATGTTTCAATACCTAAAACTCGCATGACGCTTCCAAATTCTTCTTCGCTAACTCGCGTAATGAATCGATTGTATCATTATTTCGGTGATTTTATACGCCTTCGCAACATCTTTTACATACCAGCATGTGACAAATTCCTTTTTCTGGTCTATAATTATTCACCTATTTTAAGTGATTTAAATGTGTGGTTAGCGACTGTCGCTTTTTGTGTACTTATTAAAAAGACACAAAAGTGAGAGTTTGCGTTTCAATTTTGTGCATCTCTTTACAAAGTGCCCTGCTTTGAAGTAAAATTCCGCACCATTTTAAATGTCGGCTGGCTTAAATAATGCCAGCGCAAACCGATTTCTATTGAGGTGAGAGGCACATGCCGGTAATCAAAGTACGTGAAAACGAGCCATTTGACGTTGCTCTTCGTCGTTTCAAACGCTCTTGTGAAAAAGCAGGCGTATTAGCAGAAGTTCGTCGTCGTGAGTTTTATGAAAAACCAACGACTGAACGTAAACGCGCTAAAGCATCAGCAGTAAAACGTCACGCTAAAAAATTAGCTCGCGAAAACGCACGTCGTACTCGTCTGTACTAATATTTTGCGGCTTATACCGCAACGTATGCAGACACTGTAGTCGCAGTTAAAGGCCGTGCTTTCTTCTGAGAGCGCGGCTTATTCTCGTTCAACAACAGGCGTAAAAGGGCTTATGGCTGGACGAATTCCACGTTCATTTATCAATGATTTGCTAGCTCGAACCGATATCATCGATCTTATCGACGCTCGCGTGCCGTTAAAAAAACAAGGCAAAAATCATTCAGCGTGTTGTCCGTTTCATAATGAAAAAACGCCCTCTTTCACAGTAAATAGCGACAAACAGTTTTACCACTGTTTTGGTTGCGGCGCGCATGGCAATGCTATTGATTTTTTAATGAATTACGACAGACTCGATTTTGTCGAAACCATTGAAGAGTTAGCAGCAATGCATGGGTTAGAAGTTCCTTATGAATCAGGAACAAGCAGTAGCCCTATTGAACGACATATAAGACAAAATCTCTATCAAGTGATGGAGAAATTGAATCAGTATTATAGTAGCGCTCTCAATAAACCTGATGCACAGGAAGCAAGAAACTACCTTGCGCATCGTGGGCTTAGTGAAGATATTATTACCCGTTTTTCTATTGGATTTGTACCAACAGGTTGGGATAACGTCCTAAAACGTTTTGGTCAAAGTGCCGATAATAAAGCCTTACTTCTTGAAGCGGGTATGGTAATAACTAACGATAATGGTCGCACTTATGATCGTTTTCGCCAACGAGTCATGTTTCCTATCCGAGATAGACGTGGTCGTGTTATTGCCTTTGGTGGGCGTGTTTTAGGTGATGATTTACCTAAATACTTAAACTCACCAGAAACAGAGATATTCCATAAAGGACGTCAACTTTACGGACTTTATGAAGCGCAACAATCTAATAATAACGTCACAAAGCTATTAGTTGTTGAAGGTTATATGGATGTTGTGGCATTAGCGCAGTTTGGTATTGATTATGCCGTTGCCTCATTAGGAACCTCCACCACAGCAGAACATATCCAGTTGCTCTTTCGGACAACGGATAACATTATTTGCTGCTATGATGGAGATAGAGCTGGACGTGATGCCGCATGGCGAGCATTAGAAACCGCCCTTCCTTTTTTAAATGATGGTCGCTCTTTACGTTTTATGTTTTTACCCGAAGGTGATGATCCCGATTCATTGGTTCGTCGTGAAGGTAAAGAAGCTTTTGAAAAACGTATGGAACAAGCACATTCATTATCAGAATTTTTATTTGATTCACTCGTTCCTCAAGTGGATCTGAGTACTCAAGAAGGCAATGGTAAGCTATATAGTTTAGCCAGACCATTAATAGATAAGATCCCAAGTGAAACTTTACGTCTATATTTATTAAGAGAGCTTGGAAGCTTAACGGGAAATCCCGATATTGAGCAGATGGATCGTTTATTTGGTAGAACGCCGGTTAATCACGAGTTATCGTATCAACCGACAAAATTACGCACAACACCGATGCGTATATTGATTGCCCTATTGATACAAAACCCAGAATTCTCTAAATTAGTGCCCCCTCTCGAGGGATTAAGTACAGAAAAAATTGCAGGTCTATCACTTTTTATTGAATTAGTTTCTGTTTGCCAAGCACAACCTGGCCTAAATACGGGACAGATTATCGAACTCTATAGAGAGAATAAATTCGGTAAACAGCTTGAAAAATTGGCAATGTGGAACGATATAGATATAGATGAGATTGCAGAAAAAACCTTTACAGACACGTTAGATCATCTTTTTTTAACCGCAATGGATGAACGTTTAAACACGCTTATTGCGAAAGAGAGAACAGAAGGCCTAACGCAAAATGAACGCGAAGAAGTCCAATTGATAATACAGGCACGCGTTAAAAAGTAAACACAGAATTAAGATTAAAAACACGGCTTAATTGCCGCTATCGGTAGGTACTAAAAACCTACATTTGCTACGCTGAGGGGACCGTAGCAATCGACAATGAAAATGCCCCTCCGTAGTTATTGTTGGCTGAACAGTTATCGCCGACCGACACCAACCCAAATTACTTTGAAGTGTGGATACCGTCTTATGGAGCAAAACCCGCAGTCACAGCTGAAGCTACTTGTTACTAAAGGTAAGGAGCAAGGCTACCTGACCTATGCTGAGGTCAATGACCATCTGCCGGAAGATATCGTCGATTCAGATCAAATCGAAGACATCATCCAGATGATTAACGACATGGGCATTCAGGTTATGGAAGAAGCACCTGACGCCGATGATCTGATGCTGGCAGAAAATTCAAATGATACTGATGATGATGCTGCAGAAGCCGCAGCTCAGGTACTTTCTAGTGTAGAATCTGAGATTGGCCGTACAACCGACCCTGTGCGTATGTATATGCGCGAAATGGGTACCGTTGAACTGCTCACCCGGGAAGGTGAAATTGATATCGCAAAACGCATTGAAGATGGTATTAACCAAGTTCAATGTTCCGTTGCAGAATATCCTGAAGCAATTACTTATCTTCTTGAACAGTATGATCGCGTTGAAGCTGGCGAAGCACGTCTTTCAGACTTAATTACTGCGTTTATTGACCCTAATGCCGAAGAAATGGCAGAAAGTGAAGATGTCAACTTAGGCAAAGATGATGATGAAGTTGACAACAGCGCTGAAGACGAAGATGAAGACGAAGATGAAGATGGCGACAATGACAGCGATAGCGATGATGATAACAGCATCGATCCTGAATTAGCGCGTCAGAAGTTTACTGAGCTTCGTGAGCAATATGAAAAAACTCGCCAAACTATCAAGGCGAAAGGTCGCAACCACAAAGATACAGAGCTTGAAATCTTATTATTATCTGAAATTTTCAAACAGTTCCGTTTAGTACCGAAACAGTTTGATTATTTGGTTAACAATATGCGTGACATGATGGACAGAGTTCGTGCTCAAGAACGTCACATCATGCGTCTTTGTGTTGATCAAGTTAAGATGCCAAAGAAAAACTTCATTACGCTGTTTACAGGTAACGAAACCAATGACACATGGTTCACTGCTGCTCGTGCAATGAATAAGCCTTGGTCTGAAAAACTGGCAGGTATCGAAGAAGAAGTACAACGCAGCTTACAAAAACTGCAACAAATTGAAGTTGAAACTGGACTGACAATCGAACAGGTTAAAGATATTAACCGTCGTATGTCTATCGGTGAAGCAAAAGCACGTCGTGCGAAAAAAGAGATGGTCGAAGCGAACTTACGTCTCGTTATCTCTATCGCGAAAAAATATACCAACCGTGGCTTACAGTTCCTTGACCTGATTCAGGAAGGGAATATCGGTCTGATGAAAGCGGTTGATAAATTTGAATACCGTCGTGGTTATAAGTTCTCAACTTATGCAACATGGTGGATCCGTCAGGCAATTACTCGTTCAATCGCTGATCAGGCGCGTACAATCCGTATCCCTGTTCACATGATCGAAACGATTAATAAACTGAACCGTATCTCTCGTCAAATGTTGCAAGAGATGGGGCGTGAGCCTTCACCAGAAGAGCTTGCAGAACGCATGCTGATGCCTGAAGACAAGATCCGTAAGGTACTGAAAATCGCTAAAGAACCAATCTCCATGGAAACCCCAATCGGTGACGATGAAGATTCACATTTAGGTGATTTTATCGAGGATACTACTCTCGAATTACCACTGGATTCTGCAACATCAGAAAGCTTACGTTCAGCAACTCACGAAGTGTTAGCAGGCTTAACATTGCGTGAAGCGAAAGTCCTGCGTATGCGTTTTGGTATCGATATGAATACCGACCATACCTTGGAAGAAGTGGGTAAACAGTTTGATGTTACCCGTGAACGTATTCGTCAGATTGAAGCGAAGGCACTGCGTAAATTACGCCACCCAAGCCGTTCTGAAGTGTTACGCAGCTTCCTTGATGAGTAATCGACTTACTTTTCAATAAAAGTTATAACAAACGCCTGTGATATCACAGGCGTTTTTTTATGGAATTTCGATACGGTATCTACAATCTATCTAATCTACGATAGATTTCACCTACATATATTTATAAAAAATAGCCTTATTATTTATAATATTGTACCTGTGTGTAAGCTTATCCATAAATCGTTACCCTATGTTATTGATATCACAGTTATTCTCTGTTTTATTTTTTTATTGTTTAGATTGAACAGAATTTGCGCATACAGTCATTCAAAGGCTAGACCTCGTGCCAAATGGCACGTATAATCACACTCCATTAAGGCCCCTTAGCTCAGTTGGTTAGAGCAGGCGACTCATAATCGCTTGGTCACTGGTTCAAGTCCAGTAGGGGCCACCAAATTTTAGCTGTTAAATCAGCACATTAAGCCACTTCTTAGCAAGTGGCTTTTTTGTTTATATAGGCCAATGGCGACAAAATGGCGACAGAGTTTTTTTAATAAAAATATTTCACATAGTTTAAGTACAAAATATTTAATATATAAAAATACAAGAAATTTCAGTTTCAAAAATCTATAACTCACTGAAAAATAAATATTCTCTAAAATGCTCCCATATAAAATGCAAGTCATCACTATTACGTAAAGTATAAAATTTATTTTACTATTAATGTGTTATTTTTTATCGTGTTCCTTTTTCCACATCTCAAACTTTATTCTTTCATTAATAGAATATGAAAATTTCTTGATCCAAAAAAACATATTATTTTTCCATTACAACATATTAAAATAACATATTTAAAAAATAACCTACCTCTGTATATTTAAATCGTTTCCATTACCTTGATGTACATATTAGATCCACATTGAACATCAATTATTGATCTAATGGAATGCACTGCAATTACATACAAATACTGCAAATAAATATAGAGGTTATAAATGAAAAAATTACTTATTATTAGTATTCTTTCCTTTTCAGCATTTTCGCATGCCGGTATTGATTTTGAAGGTTATTGCAAAAAACTAAATGGAGAAGTAAAAAATGGCAAAATTTCCAGCCTCACGGTTGTAACTAATAGTTATAACGATGGGAAAAAACCAGTGTTAGCAGCCAATATAAAATTTGTCCCTACCACTGGCGGCTCTTATCATTATGGCATTATGTACAACGCAACTGCACTTTACGATATTGCTAAGGTTTCATTTCTGACACAAACAAATATAACCGTATGTATTGGAAGTGAAAAAACTTTTCCTGGTAACGATGCCCTCTTTATGATTGGGTTATCAAGACACTAATTATCCAAAAATAAAAGAAATCATGACTAAATAAAAAAGGAAAATGACATAACACTATAAAGCATTTATAGAATAACAAGAGGTCATAATGAAAAAAATAATTTTAATTATATTATTTATTTTATTTAATATACAACTATCATATGCGAGACCAGTCAGTAAAGTATACCGGGCAGATTCAAGGCCACCCGAGGAGGTATTTAAAAAAGGATTTGTCGCTTGGGGAAATAATATCAATTTTCATTCCCATGTAAACGGTGTTTCAGGGAGAAGAGGGAGTAAAGACTCTGCATTTATTCCGACAACATCAAGTTTTAAATCAAGTGAAAAATTCGCAAAAGATTTACTCAATGTCTCAAGCGAAAATAAATCTTATATTTATAAAATAAGGGCAACAAATAATTTTTATTCTGCACTTGAGACTGTCTATTATTATCATGATAAAATTAAAGAACGTGTTAGTGACGTATTAAGATCAGTATTAACTGAAGAGCAAGAATATTCTGCATATATAAATATTCCAAATCAATTAATAGAACTTGTCACTATTTACACTAAAGAAGGTAGTGAGATCCTTGAAGAAACAATGGTAAATCCTCATTATTCACCAGAAGAAACACATTCATCTGATGAACCCTATAAAGGTTATAACCCATTAAAAATAGATAATTTACCTCATCTAGTGATGGGATTATCTATGACTAATATAAACAATGAGTTAGCAGAAGCATCCGCTGTGCTACCTTCATCTTCATTCACTTGGGGTTCTGTACTAAGTACAGTTATGGAGGTGGCTGAAGCATTATGATTAATAAATCAAATCAACTATGTCTGCATTATTACATTAACGATATTCATGTCTAATAATATAAATTTATCTTTCTGATTCATATAGGTATATATGAATCAGAACTTTCATACTTATTAATTTTTTAATAGAATTAATTGGCTTATTACTTCTTTTATTGAGATAATATTCTCACAATTCAAATCTTGTCTTATATAATTACTATTATGGTCATTCGTCCTAATCAACACTGGTTCTTTCGGTTATTTGATTGGCATGGTTCTGTGCTTTCAAAAATAATCTTTCGTTTATGCCTTAATGTTATCATGTCAATTATCGCTATTTTGATTTATCAATGGTATGAACAATTAGGAATACACTTAACAGTTGCTCCTTTTAGTTTACTCGGTATTGCCATCGCAATATTTCTTGGTTTCAGAAATAATGCAAGCTATAGCAGGCTTGTAGAAGCCAGAACCCTATGGGGTAATATGTTAATTACTCATCGTAATATATTAAGAAATATAAAAGCATTATTACCTGAAGATAAACAATTTAATCGAGACTTTTCTAATCTATTAATTGCTTTTAGTTGGAGCTTAAAACACGAGCTAAGAAAAACAGATCCAATGGTTGATCTTTACCGCTTATTACCTCGAACTTTATTTAATGAAATAATGAATAGCCCTTATCCCACTAATCGTATTTTATTACATATCGGTTTAAAAATAGGTGAACTGAGAGATAACAAGATGATAAGTGATGTTATTTTTCAATCAATTAATAAAGATATTAATAATTTATCTGATGTACTCGGAGGTTGCGAACGGATCTCAAATACCCCAGTTCCATTTGCTTATACTTTGATCTTGCAACGTACTGTTTATTTATTTTGTGCATTATTGCCTTTTGCTTTGGTAGCAGATCTCCATTATATGACACCGTTTGTATCGGTTTTTATCTCTTATACTTTTTTATCTTGGGATTCATTAGCTGAAGAATTAGAAGATCCTTTTGGTGTATCTGCAAATGACTTACCCTTAAATGCCATTTGTAATACGATTGAAAGAAACTTATTAGAAATGCAAGATATTTCCCCATTACCGATAACTGTAAGACCAGATAAACATTATAATTTACTATGATCAATAAATAATAATATAAAAAAACAGTGTAAAAAATTACACTGTTTTTATTGTTACTGATCATTTAAAAGCTAATGTGTTCTCATTCCCGCACTGTACATTAATAATTTAAATAAAGAAGCAATAATTGCTAAACTTAGTACACTTAAAGTCCAAATAATTATCATCCATCCTATTTTTTGATACCAATATGCTTTTTTTTGAATAGGTTTTATTATTAAAAAATGACTAATGATAGCTTTCATTTGGATTTACCTTTCCACGAAAAACATAATAACTCCAACTGGTATACATAAGAATGACAGGAATAATAATCACGGCACCAACCAACATAAATTTCTGACTTAAAACTGGTGATGCTGCATCCCAAATAGAAATTGTTGGAGGGATAATATTAGGAAAAATACTAACACCCAATCCTGAAAAACCAATTAAAACGAGAAATAATGAGAATACAAAAGGCAAATAATGCCCATAGTTATAAGCACTACGTACGATACCCCAAGTACACACTAATACGAATAAAGGTACTGGTAATAAAAAGAATAAATTAGGTAAGCTAAACCAACGCTGTGCAATATCTTCATGTGCTAGAGGTGTCCATAAACTGACTATCGCAATTGCAACAAGTAATGCAATCGCTAAATAAACAGTAATAGAACACATTTTACGATGCAGTTGATGCTCTGTTTTCATTATTAACCATGAACTTCCTAAAAGCGCATAAGTAATTAACAAGGCAAAACCGCAAAAAAGAGGAAATGGTGATAACCAATCTAGTGCAGAGCCACTAAAGCTACGCCCCGTTACTTCAAAACCGTTAATTACCGCCCCAACTGTAACACCTTGGCAAAAAGTTGCTAAAAATGAGCCACCAATAAAAGCTGAATCCCAAAACAGACGATGTTTAGGTAACGCATTAACACGAAATTCAAATGCAACACCGCGGAATATAAGACCAATTAACATCAGCGTTAATGGAATAGTTAGTGCATCAATAATCACAGCATAAGCCAGAGGAAATGCACCATATAACGCAGCCCCTCCTAAAACTAGCCATGTTTCATTGCCATCCCATACAGGTGCCACACTATTTATCATCGTGTCTCGTTGTATTTTATCTTTCGTAAATGGCAAAATAATACCAATACCCAGATCAAACCCATCCGCGATAATATACATCAGCGTGGCAAAAATGATGATGGCAAACCAAATAATCGAAAAATCAATATTCATTATTTTTCACCTTCAATTAATGGCGCTGAATGTAATTCAACAGGGCCTTTCTTCATTAAGTGCATCATATAAAAATAGCCGATACCAAATACTGAGAAATACACCAAAATAAAAGCCAATAAACTCAGACTCATTTGTAAATCACCATGAGCAGAGACGGCATCTTTAGTTCGTTGTACGCCATAAACAACCCAAGGTTGACGGCCAATTTCTGTTGTAAACCAACCGGCAAGGATAGCAATCAATCCCGTAGGTCCCATCAATAATGTAAATCGTAAAAAAAGTGGTGAAGTATAGAGTTTCTTTTTCTTACGTAGCACAACGCTTAGTAAGCCGAGACAGATCATCAACATGCCTAACCCAGCCATGATCCTAAATGACCAAAATATGATGGTGGAATTTGGCCTGTCTTCAGGTGCAAAGGTATTTAACGCAGGTATTTGCTTTTCAAGGCTATGAGTAAGAATAAGACTACCCAAATACGGGATTTCAATTGCATATTTTGTTTTTTCTTCTTCCATATCAGGGAGCCCAAACAAAATAAGGGGTGTTGCTTCTTTAGATGTATTGTCCCAATGCCCTTCAATCGCGGCGATTTTCGCAGGCTGATGTTCAAGTGTATTTAAGCCATGAGCATCACCAACAAACGCTTGTATCGGTGCAATAATTAACACTAACCATAACGCCATAGATAACATTTTGCGTACTGCTGTTGTATCTTTCCCTTTTAATAAAAGCCATGCCGCACACGCTGCAATAAATAATGCGCTGGCTAAAAAAGCCCCAATAGACATATGCAATAAGCGATAAGGAAATGACGGATTAAAAATAATCTGTAACCAATCGACAGGAACTACTACACCATTCTCAATTTCATAACCTTGCGGTGTTTGCATCCAGCTATTTGATGACAAAATCCAAAATGTTGAAATAATAGTGCCTAATGCCACCATGCAGGTTGCAAAAAAATGGAGTTTACGCCCCACTTTATTCCAACCAAACAGCATAATACCAAGAAATCCTGCCTCTAAGAAAAAAGCAGTAAGTACTTCATAGGTCAATAATGGGCCTGTAATACTACCTGCAAATTGAGAAAAACCACTCCAGTTTGTCCCAAATTGGTACGCCATAACGAGTCCCGATACGACTCCCATACCAAAATTAACGGCAAAAATTTTCACCCAAAATTGATATAAAGTGAGATAACTCGACTCTTTTGTTTTTAGCCAAAAACCTTCTAATAAAGCTAAAAAGCTTGCTAAGCCTATTGTAATGGCAGGGAAAATAATATGAAAAGAGACAGTGAAAGCAAATTGTATTCTAGCTAAGTGAAATGCATCTAATCCAAACATAATGCCCCACCTAGTATAAATCTATTTGTCATAAATTTATTCATTTCTATTTTCCTATTTGTATTTTTCTCAAATAAATTATTCTTAATTTTTAATTATTAATACTAATTACCTTTATTCCATTTTTGGAAAATTAAAGATAAAAGTATTTAATTTATATTTATATATTATTCATATAATCATCTTTATCTTTTCTAATAAAAAATAGAAATAATAATCAATGTTATATATTTAACTATATATCGATAATAAATTTACACCACATTGATTAACAAGTACATTTTAAGAAATGTAGAGTTGCAGAGTGTATATTCACTAACGTGTTAATATTTTTAACCAGCCTATAACAGTTAGTCAAATAAATTGATTTTATTGAGCGATAGATATGCTCTATCACGCCTTAAAATATAGCGATAAAGCACTATTTAGAATGTTAGCTTCGTTGACAAATAAGACACATTGTTTTAACTTTTTAAACAACAGAAAATTCGTATGTTTATATAACTTCAGGATTACACACTTATTAACCATTAATGTTAATAAATTTAAATATATTCTTTAATTTAGACATCAATATATATTTAATTATATAACCATCTTAATTTTCATATTCACCTGCCAATATTTTCATAAAAAAATATTATTATTTACGTTTTAGGAATGTATATATGAGTAAAAATAAATTGCCTATTCCTGGAGTGAAACCGTATAACGGACCTGCTGGAGGATGGGGAGCATTAAAAGCAACGGCAATCGCAGTACGCACTCAAATGGATGCACTTATTGCACCTAAAACATTGCTTAATACCAATCAACCTGATGGCTTTGATTGCCCAGGTTGTGCATGGCCTGATAAAGAGCATCACTCAACTTTTCAATTTTGTGAAAATGGTGCCAAAGCCGTAACTTGGGAAGCAACCAAAAAAAGAGTCACACCTGAATTTCTAGCTCAGAATACGGTCACAGAATTACTGAAAAAATCAGACTTTGAACTTGAAGGTTACGGTCGTTTAACCCACCCACTTTGTTACGATCCTATTACTGATACACTTATTCCTGTCTCTTGGGATCATGCATTTAGTCGTATTGGTGAACTATTAAGAGAAATTCCTTCACCAGATAGTGTGGAGTTTTATACATCAGGTAGAGCCTCAAATGAAGCGGCCTATTTATTTCAGCTTTTTGCTAGAGAATATGGCACTAACAATTTTCCTGACTGTTCAAATATGTGCCACGAACCCACTAGCGTGGGATTACCGCAATCCATTGGCATCGGTAAAGGTACAGTTTCTTTGGATGACTTCGACAGCACACAATTAATTATTGCTATCGGCCATAATCCCGGCACCAACCACCCTAGAATGATGGGAACACTACATGAAGTGGCTCGCCGAGGTGTTCCCATTGTCGTCTTAAACCCATTAAAAGAACGTGCATTAGAGCGCTTTACAGATCCTCAAAGCATAATTGAGATGGCAACTTATAGCTCAACCAATATTGCATCATCTTACTATCAAGTTAAGGCGGGAGGTGATGCGGCGGCTTTAAAAGGCATAATGAAAACCTTATTAACATGGGATAATGAGCGTGGCGATATTCTTGATCATGATTTTATTGCAGAACACACTCAAGGATTTGAAGCCGTTATTGACGATCTAAATCAAACGACTTGGCAAGATATTGAAAGTGAAAGTGGGCTATCACAAGATTCTCTTGAAAATGTTGCGCGACTCTATGCGAATTCACCAGCCACTATCATTACTTATGGCATGGGAATTACCCAGCATAATAAAGGCACCGCAAATGTTCGCTTAATTGCCGATTTATTATTAATGAAAGGCAATATCGGTAAAAAAGGAGCAGGGATCTGTCCACTACGCGGACACTCTAATGTACAAGGCAACCGCACTGTGGGGATTACTGAAAAACCCTCAACAGAATTTCTGCAAAAAATAGAACAAACATTTGGTTTCAAGCCACCTTATAAACATGGACATGACGCTGTTAATGCCATGCAAGCTATGGTTGATGGCAAAGCAAAAGCATTAATTTGTTTGGGTGGTAATTTTGCCGTAGCATTACCCGATCCAGAACTTTCATTTTCAGCAATGAGAAAATTGGATCTCAGCGTTCACATTGGCACTAAATTGAATCGTTCTCATTTATTGACCGCTAAAAATACCTTTATTTTACCTTGTTTAGGTCGAACTGAATTAGACGTACAAGCATTAGGTCGTCAATCGATTACCGTTGAAGACTCTATGTCGATGGTACATGCGTCTTCAGGTAAATTAACGCCTGCATCTCCCTTGCTCAAATCAGAACCTGCTATTGTTGCTGAAATGGCTGCCACTACGTTATCTAATAGCAAAACACCTTGGATGAGATTTACTGAAAGTTATGATCTTATTCGTGACATGATTGAAAAAACGATCCCAGGTTTTGATAACTATAATCAACGCATTCGAGTACCTGGTGGATTTCGTATGCCATTACCTGCGGTGGATAGAGTATGGGATACCCCAACAGGCAAAGCGATGTTTTCTGTTTTTGAAGGCGTTAACGAGAATGAACCTGTTACTGGAGAAGATATATTACGCCTAGTCACTATACGTAGTCATGATCAATATAATACAACCATTTATGCACTAGATGACCGCTATCGTGGTATTTTCGGTAGACGCGATGTGCTCTTTATGAGCGAGGTTGATTTAATCGCAAGAGGTTTAAAAGAAGGCGACAAAGTGACTATTGAAACCGTAAGTCAAAATAGAAAGCTACGGCTTAATGATATTACTGTTGTTTCATTTAGTATTGCACCAGGTACTGTTGCAGCTTATTACCCTGAAGCTAATGTTCTTATTCCACTGGACTATATTGATAAAGAAAGTGGAACACCTTCATATAAAGCGACACCCGTTAGAATTTACGCTCAAAAAATGCAAGTTGCCTAATGTGTTAATTTAACTAAAAAATAAAAAGCTGGGTCTATTTTTAGGCTCAGCTTTTATTTTTATCTACAAACTCATATCAACTAAATAATTACGCATTTCAGTAAAGCATTTTTCAATAAGTATTGAGCGAGGCTCTTCTCGCCGAATAATAATACCAAGAGGAGAATTTATTGTGGCATCAGCAATAGGAACAACATCAAGATGTTGACTCAGTTTTTCTATTCCTTTTGAAAGAGGAACGATAGAGGCACAAAATCCTGCATCTACTGATTGCATAAGATGAAGTGTAGAACTACTTTCAACTAATACTTTTGGGTGCAAATTATAGCGCTGGAATGCCAGATCAACTGATTGTCTAAAATGATTTTCTTTATTAAGTAGTGCCAATGGCAATTTAACAGCTTCATCCCATGAAATCGTTTTTGCCGAAGGCATAAAATGATTACGATGAAATAAAAGTCCCAATGCTGTTTGCTTTAACGCATAAATTTCATGTTGTTGAGCATTCGCTTTCTCTAAATAACAGATACCAATATCAAGACTATTGCTATTAAGGCAATCGATGATCTTCTCACTATTACTAGACATAACTTGAAAGCGAATTTCAGGAAAAACAGATGAGATTTTCTGCAACATTTGCATCGAATTCAAATTGGTTAATGGCACAATACCTATACGCAATTGACCCAATAACTGTTGCCGGAAACTAGCTGCTTCTGCTTGTAATCCATCATAAGCAGATTCCATTGTTTTCGCCCATTTTAAAATTTTCTCGCCTTCTTCCGTGAATCCTTCAAAACGAGAGCTTCGCTTAATAAGCACTACATCAAGCTCTTTTTCTAAATTACGTAATCGCATAGATAAAGTGGGTTGCGTAACATGACACATTTCAGCCGCTTGACCAAAATGTTGAGTTTTATCTAATGCAATTAAATAAAATAACTGTTTTATGTCGATATGCGATAACCTCGTGATAAGCAGGTGAATAGAAAAAGTCTTCTTTTTATATTATAAGATAAACGATACGCGTAGTTCTGTTTATCTACCAGCCTTTTATCAATGAGATAATAAGAAGAAAAGAGCAAAAGTATTTTAAATAATAAAGCTCACTTGAGTTTTACACTCCGAGTGAGCTTGTTTTGAATACAATATTAACAGACTAACTTAACGGATTAATATTGTTCTTTAATTTGAAAGACTGAAACTTTATCCGTTAAGTTTTGTGCTTTCTCATCTAAGATCATCGTTGATGTTGCACCTTGTTCAACCAAGGCAGCATTTTGCTGTACAACAGAATCCATTTGGTTAATGGCTACTGCTATCTGTTCAATGCCCACTTTTTGCTCTTCTGATGCAATACTAATGCCCTGCATAATATCGCTGACTTTAGTAATAGAAGAAACGATATCCTGCATATGCTCACCCGTTTTATTAACCAACTCACGGCCATGAGCCACATCAGCAACGGATTCTCTGATAATTTGATTAATTTCACGTGCAGCATCTGCACTTCTTGCTGCTAAATTTCTCACTTCTGTTGCAACAACAGTAAATCCACGGCCTTGCTCACCTGCACGCGCCGCTTCAACAGCTGCGTTTAATGCTAGAATATTGGTTTGGCTTGCTATGTTATTAACCACATCATTGATTTCAGCAACTTTTAATGTTCCTACCTCAATTTTCTTCATTGAGTTAATCGCATCATTCATAATGTTAGAGCCATCAATCGCTAAATCGCGTGTTTCTGCGGTAATCGAGTTTGCTAAAATCGCATTATCCGTATTATTCACTACTGCGATTTTTATCTCTTCCATACTTGCTGCTGTTTGTTGTAAAGCACTTGCTTGCTCCTCAGTACGAGAAGAGAGATCTTGGTTGCCAGAAGCAATTTCTGCCGAACCTTTTTTGATCTCTAGCGCTTCTTCTTTAACAAGTTGAATAGTCGATGTTAGCGAAGTTTGCATATCCCCTACATTAGAGAACAAAGTTCCAAACTCATCATTTCGTTTCTTAGGTAGAGTGAAACTTAAATCTCCCTCTCCCACTTTTTGTAAAATCGAAGACAATGTATTGAGATTGAAGATAAACGTTTTGTTTATCCAACGAATAACCATATAAAGCAGAGAAAGGATAATGACTAACGCAATAATCGAGGTATAAATAGAAAGATGAACCATCCAAGCTTGCTGTGCTTTAATATCATCATTCACAGCTTTAGTGATCATAAAATATTCATCAAAGAGATCAGATAAACGATTAAAGTCACCAGAGAGGTTTGTTTCTGTGTAATCTAGCGTATCGATAGGTGCAATAAGTTCATCTAGAAGATAATAGAATAACACTGATAGTTGTTCTGAATTACGTTGAGCATCAGGACTTATCTTCTTCACGCCTACCCAATGTGTGATAGTCGCTTTTGATTTTGTCGCCAACTCTTTCGCTTCAGCAACAAGTGATTTAATTGTTTCTTGCTTATTCTCATCCGTCATTGTTTTCAGCAACATTAGGTAGTTGACGTGAGAACGAATGGTCGCTAATTCATACCTTGCTTCTTGAACACTATTCAATCTGGTATTCAAAGAATCCAATGATGCGAAGTTCTCTTGCATTCTATAAATAAAAAATGACGACAATACAGATGATAATAAGAAAATGGCTAATAATATGATAGAACCTACTTTAGCTGATCTTTCAATACTCATGAAATAATCTACCCCGGTAATAAAGTGATACAAACATACTCATTTATCGGCACGAAATAGATTTTATTTACTTATTAATCAGAATTATCGATACAAACACTTATTACAGTTTTCAATCAATGATTACGACTAGTTTTTTATACTGATATTCATATTTTAACTTTGATAATATCTCACAATGAAATAATATTTTAGTGTTATTAATAAGTTAAAAATAAAACAGCTCACTTCAATACATCAAAGTGAGCTGTTTTAATCATTATTACATCGGCTCCTCAATCTGAAATACCGCCACATTATCCATCAATACCTGCGCTTTTTCGTCTAACATCATCGTTGAAGATGCGCCTTGATCCACTAAAGAGGCGTTTTGCTGTACAACCGTATCCATCTGATTAATCGCCACTGCAATTTGTTCAATACCAACCCGTTGCTCTTCAGAAGCGAGACTTATCCCTTGCATAATATTATTTACTTTTGTAATTGAAGAAACGATCTCTTGCATATGTTTTCCCGTTTTATTAACGAGAGCGGTTCCTTCTGCGACATCTTTTATAGATGCTTTTAATATCTGGCTGATCTCTTTTGCGGCATCTGCACTTTTGGCTGCTAAATTTCTTACTTCAGCCGCAACAACGGTAAAACCTCGCCCTTGTTCTCCTGCTCTCGCAGCTTCTACTGCTGCATTTAGCGCTAAAATATTCGTTTGACTCGCAAGATTATTAATCACTTCGTTAATCTCACCCACTTTTAACGCGCCTTGCTCTATTTTTTTCATCGATGAGATAGCTTCTTTCATTACACTAGCACCATCTATAACGATGTCATTGGATTGATTAATGATCTCATTGGCTTCTTGAGTATTTTCGGTGTTATTGGCTACTGCGGTTTTAATCTCTTCCATACTGGCTGCGGTTTGTTGTAATGCACTAGCTTGCTCTTCAGTACGAGCAGAGAGCTCCTGATTACCTGATGCAATTTCAGAAGCCCCTCGTTTTATCTCTAACGTTTCTCTTTTTACGGTAAGAATGGTAGAGGTTAACGCTTTTTGCATATCACTCACATGTAAAAATAACTCACCAAATTCATCTTTTTTCATTTTAGGTAAATCGAAAACTAATTCTCCTTTACCCACTTTATTTAACACATTAGACAACGTATTAAGGTTATAAATAAAGGTTTTGTTTATCCAACGAATAACAAAGTATAAAATAACGGATAGAATTAATAATGATATGAGAGTGGAATAAATAGAAAGTTGAACCATCGTATCTTGTCTATTTCTGAGCCCAGCACTATTTTTGGCTTTAACAGAAACATAGTTATCAAATAAATTATTTAATCTATCAAAATCATTAGCAAATTCTGTATCCTTTATATGTATTGCTTCTGAGCCATTTGACGCAATTAAGAGTCTATCAATTAGACTATAAAATAACTTTGCTATTTCATCTGCACTTTTTTGTGCTTCTGCTGTGACTTTTTTTTCTTTTACCCATATATCCATTGCATGTTTAGCACTTACCGCAATTTTTTTGTTTTTCTCAATAATTTCAGCATCTTTAGCATTTGTTTCGGCGGTATCTTGTATCAAAAAATTCACATTAGAACGCATAATCGCTAATTGATAACGTGCCATCAAAACATCGGTGTAACGTGTCAATAATACTTCAACTTGAGTAAAATTATTTTTCATTTTGTAGATGAAAAATGTAGACAATGCAGAGGATAAAATAAAAATTAATAACAGTGCAGATGCGCCTATTTTAGCACTTTGTTTAATACTCATAATAAAAATACCTATATGTACATATCGATAAACTTTATTTTTTATCGACGAAGTTATTTTTTTATTTAATTATCATTGATACATATAAGTTAATAATTTTTATTTAAAAATTTTTATTCTATAAATAACCACTAATCATATTTTAAATAAATCACGCTTTATTCTTATTTTATAAAATAATGCAACCAATAATGTTAATAATAAATACGCTATTTTTTATCAATCACGCATTACTTTATTGGGTAGCCAATATCTACTGATGCTTTTCATCGATTATTCCTACACTCTATTATTCATAAAAGTATAAATAGTTTTATTTTCAATAAGTAACAGCCGTACTATCTCATTTTGAGAACGATGATATAATATGCGCCATGACCTTAAAAACTCTGATGATTTACGGAGCTTAACTTTTTATGCAACCTCAGTTTGAAAACTCAAAAAACACCGTAAAAACATTATCAGTGTTTGATTTTGATGGCACGCTAACCTATCACGACAGTTTTATTCCTTTTTTAAAGTTTGCTTTTGGTAAACGTAAATTTTCACGTCGTTTGATTAAGATGGTATTGCCCACATTACGCTGCTTTAGACGCAAACTTACTCGTGATGAATTAAAAGAAGTGCTTATTAAAACCTTTTTAACCAACATTGATGAGAAATGGTTAAAAGAAAAAGCCGAAGCCTTCTGCCAACTTTACTGGACTAAACTAATGCGCCCTACCGGTTTATTAGCCGTTGCTGAAGAGGTGAACAGTCACGCTGAAGTCACCATTTGTTCAGCATCACCAGCAATGGTATTACAACCCTTTGCTGATCGCTTAGGCATTAAATTAATTGGTACAACGCTCGAGGTTGTTGAAGGTGTATTAACGGGTAAAATTATTGGTAATAACTGTCGCTGTGGTGAAAAAATCAAGCGGTTAGAAAGTGTTTATGGGGATCTTACACAATATCATTTAAGAGCTTGGGGAGATTCTCGTGGTGATCATGAGTTGCTTTTTGCAGCACAAGATCCTCATTGGCGCCACTTTCATACAGGTAAAAGTAAATCGAAAAAATCACCCATAAAGATAGAAACAAAAAAATAATCTTACCCACAAAATTGAGCACAAAAAAACCCTCGATTAACGAGGGTTTTTACCATGCACTATGTACTATATGTACTAATAGTGTAGAGATTAGATATTCACGCCGTGTTGTGATGCTAATGCACCTAAACCACCCGCAAAACCTTGACCTACAGCTTTAAATTTCCACTCTGTACCATGGCGATATAACTCACCAAAGATCATTGCAGTTTCTGTAGATGCATCTTCAGAAAGATCAAAGCGTGCAATTTCAGTATTATTGTCGTTATTGAAAACGCGCATAAAACTGTTGCTCACCATACCGAAGTTTTGTTTACGATTTTCAGCATCATAAATAGTGACTGCGAATACCAATTTTTTCACTTCAGCAGGGACTTTTGATAGGGTGATTTTTACTTGCTCATCATCACCATCGCCTTCCCCAGTACGGTTATCTCCTTGGTGTTCAACGCTTCCACATTGACTCACTTTGTTATTAAAGAAGATAAAACTTGCGTCTGAAAGTACTTTTCCATCTTCACCTACCATGAACACTGACGCATCTAAATCGAACTCTGCGCCATCAGTCACGCGGGCATCCCATCCTAGACCAACCATAGCAACCGACATTGTTGGTGCTTCTTTAGTCAGAGAAACATTACCACCTTTAACAAGGGAAACTGCCATATCAAAGCTCCTACTTTATTGAATAAACTGGCAATCACATCTTATGACTGCCAGCGGTTAGTGTCTTATAAATCGACTATCAAGAGGCATTAATACCGTATTGAGCACAAACTGAACCTAAACCACCCGCATAACCTTGACCAACAGCACGGAATTTCCACTCCGAGTTATGGCGATATAGCTCACCAAATAACATTGCTGTTTCTGTTGATGCATCTTCTGTTAAGTCATAACGAGCAACTTCAATTTGGTTGTCATCATTAACTAAACGAATAAATGCACCTGATACTTGGCCAAAGCTTTGGCGACGAGCTTGCGCATCATGGATAGTCACAACGAAGATAACCTTATCGACATCATTTGGGATCATGTCTAATTTGATTTTCAGCGCTTCATCATCACCATCGCCTTCACCAGTACGGTTATCACCCGTGTGAACAACAGAGCCATCAGCAGATCTTAAGTTGTTATAAAAAATGAAATCGGCATCGCTACGTACTTTTCCATTAGCCGCTAACAGAAATACAGATGCATCTAAGTCAAAATCTTGACCATCTGTAGAACGGGCATCCCAACCAAGTCCGACAAGGACGTTTTTCATCGTTGGGGCTGCTTTGCTCAGAGAGACATTACCACCTTTAGAAAGAGAAACGCTCATTTTTTAACCTCTTTAATTTAGTTTTTGGTATTCTGATTTCTCAAGAATACTAATTATTCTGACTTACCTTCATTATCCTTTTTCTCTGGGAATAAGAAACTTGCAATAATACCCAGAGCAAGAACACCAAGCACAACAAATAGGCTGGTTGTCGCGGAGATGCTGTATCCATGTTGCCAAATATGATCTGTTGCATTTAGACCCAGTTTTACAGCAATAAAGAACAACAACACAATAACCGCTTTTTCAAGGTAAACGAGATACTGTTTTAACGCTTCTAACACGAAGTAAAGCGTACGTAAGCCTAAAATTGCGAACATCATTGCACTATATACAATTAAAGGTTCACGGCTTACTGCGATAATAGCGGGAACCGAGTCGAAAGCAAACATCACATCAGAAAGCTCTACGACTGCCACACACAGCATCAGTGGCGTTGCATATAGCGCAGCTTTTGTACCACGACCGATAGTAATATCTTTGTTTTCAGGTTTCGCTAACTCTACATCAACTTCTTTTTGTGTTAGTAAGAATGCATGTCCAGTGATTTTTGGCCATATAGGGAAAAATCGTTTTACTAAGCGATAAGCAAGATGCTGCGAATAGTCTTCAATTTCTTCACTATCATCACCGCTTTTCAGCATCATAACTGCCGTCCAAGCCACGATTAAGGCAAATACTATCTCAACATATGGTCCTAAACTTAACAGTCCTGTACCTATGGCAACAAAGATCCCACGGAAAACAATAGCACCGATGATACCCCAATAAAGAACGCGGTGACGGAAGCGATCAGGCACTGCAAACCAAGAGAAAATCGCCATCATGACAAACAAGTTATCAACCGAAAGCACTTTCTCTAGCGCATAACCTGTTACGAATAAGCTCGCAACCTCTGCACCATGGTGAATATAAAGGAATCCTGCGAATGCCATTGCAATAGCAACCCAGAATATAGACCAAAATATGGCATTCTTTAATGTTATCGGCTTATCTGAGCGATGCATAAATAAGTCGATAAAAATAGCGCCAATCGCAAGTACAACAAAGACAATGACAGTTTCTGTCGGAAAACCAATATGTGTGGATACCATAATAATTCCTAAACGGTTCCCTATATTAAATTAATTACAAACCAAATTCTGCGGGCTCAAAGCCTAATGCAATGGCAATAGCACGCACAGCTTCTTTTTCATCATAGTCAAAATCACCATCACTTTTCGCAACAGCAATACCGACACGAATAGCTAATTGCGCAGCTTCTGGCTGATCTTTCATAGCCAGAATATACTTCATGGTTTCGCCTTTACCGACTTCAGTATCGAATTCGAAACTCAGGATTAGCTTATTAAAGAATTCGATAACTTCAGAAGTATCAAAAACTTTAAGTTCATCCGATGCTTTTAAAAAACCGAGCATCTTCTGTTTTTCTTCAGAACTCACTCCACCGCTGGCAATGGCAATACGTGCGCAAACAGCAACAGTGCCTTGCATAAATTTTTTGTTTTTAAAGCGACCAACTTGCTTTGCTAACTCAGAGCGACCTGAATTAAAACCATCTTTTAATTTGTTAAAAAAACTCATGCTATTTTTCCTTATATCAACTTGATCACTTAGAACCCGCTGTCCAGCGAAATCCCCACCCGTAGGCATTATCCATATCACGGTGACCTTTAAAAAACTCATTGAGACGTTCAACTTTTATCGAACCATTCTCATTAACGAGTCGTGCAATCGCACACATATTGCGACCATTATTACCGTCAGTTAAACGGGTTTCGATAGGAGGTTGTTCTGGTACATGAATGGTGACAACACCATCTGTTTTGCTCCAATTCGGTACACCTTCATAAATAAACGCGAAAATCAGCACTTGCTTGATATTTTTCCATTCACGTCCATTCACAAAGATCCATTCACCACCAGCAACATCTCCAGTACGATCATCGCCTTGCAATTCAACATAAGGAATACGATTGAAATCACCAAATCCGTTTCCTAATGCTTGAATAACGGACTTATGTCCTTGCTGAAGTTCAACAAAAGCACCGATATCTAAATCGATACCTTTATTGCCACCGAACAACCCACCTAATAACCCAGAACCCCCACTTTTGCTTTCACGATGCCAATCAAGGTTGATCCGAATTTTACCGAAGTCATCTTTCTTCGTTAGGCTAATTGCCGGTTTTTCTTTAGTTAAAGAAACCTTACTTAAGTTCACCGAACTTGGCGCTGGCGCCGGTTTTGGTGCTGGTGCTGGTGCAGAGTCTGCAATATCAACACCAAAATGTTCAGCTAATGGCTTTAAACCACCGTTAAATCCTTGAGCGATAAAACGGAACTTCCAACTACCATTACGAAGGTACAATTCACCTAAAATTAATGCCGCTTCAGGACGGCCGTTAATATCAACATTACCGTTCGCCACAACTTCGTTATTAGCATCAACTTGAATTGATAATCGTTGTAAATTTGCGATAGTTTGTTGACCTTCACAAGTCGCCGTAAACGCAATTTTTTCAACATCTGGACGTAAACGCGTTAGATCCACCGTGAAAGATGTGCTGTTTCCTGCTGTCGCATAAATAACGGTGCGATCATCATTAGCTGTCTGTCCATAAAACACCATATCAGTGTCGCCATTCACTTTACCTGACGCATAAAGTCTAAAAGCAGACACATCAACTGGTGCACCTGATTGAATTCTAATGATTAATGTTTGATTAGGAACAGGTACGTTCCCACCTGGAGTCATATTCATTTATCGCACCACCGTAGCCACAATATCAGGCATCATGTCATTAATAACACGGCCTTTACAAGGCGCACCAAACGCAGTGAAATCCCATTGACCATGATTACGTTGTAAAGAAGCAATCACGATACCTGTATGAGAGCCTTGCTCTGTTAAGGTATAACGCACCAGCTCTTTATTCGTTGTTTTATCAACAACTCGGCAGAATGCGTTTTCAACTTCATTAAATGTTTGTCCACGGAAACTATTTACTGTGAATACCAAGTATTCAACATTTGTCGGTAAACGGTCTAAATCAACGAAAATTGTTTCATCATCACCATCACCGTCACCCGTTAAGTTATCACCAGAGTGAATAACCGACTGACAACTTGATTTTAATTTTCTAAACCAAATGGTATCGATTTGATTACCACTTGCGTCAAGTAATACGCAACTTGCATCTAAATCAATAGAACCACCACCACCAAAAAGACCGCCTAATAATCCTTTTTTCTTAATCGGATCCCAGCCCAAACCAAACATTAAGTGGCTCAGTGTAGGTACTTGTTTACTGAGAGAAACTGTTTGATTCTTGCTTAATGAAACCATAATTAAATTCCTTCAGAGGTAGAGTGAAACAATAACGCCATTTGTGATTAATTCCATATCATGAAAATCATCATATCATGATGAAGTACATGAGCAAGACTATTTTTCTCACTTAAACTTAAAGTTTTGTCAATTTATTGATATTAATGATATTTTTATCGTAACAAAATGTTAAAAACACAAGAAAATCATAATAATAACTTACTCAACCATTTAATTTTAAAATTAACTCAAATAAATCATATTATGATTGACACAGTTCTTCGAAATCTTCATGATTATAGGCATTGAACCCTACACTTTTATTTCACGGTATACAGAGTAATGAATAACACAATTTGGTTTATGGAAGGTTTATCATCACAACGCGATATAATTCAAAGTGTTAAAGACTTTGCAAAACAGCAGCACCAAGAGATCTTTGTGCTCGCATCTCATCGTCATACACGAAATGAGATTTTATCGCTTGCTGATGGGGCTTTTTATGAACCTCTTGAAGAGACATTACGCTTACAATTTATCGATGATGTTGTAAGACAGCATCAAGTCAGTGCCATTCACACTGGTCGTAATAGCGCATGGTTTGAATTACACCGCCAAGAAATTGAGTCATTTGGGGTAAAATTAACAACTGGAGCCACACAACTTGAACAGCTTCATTTAGCTGATAATAAAGTTGCATTTGCACAAGCGATGGAACAATGTGGGCTTCCAGCAGTACCTTCTATTTACATTGAATCTATCGATGAATTAGAAACGCATATAAAAGAGCCTCCTTTTGGCGAAATACCTTTATGCATTAAACCTGTAAAAGGGATTTATGGCATGGGTTTTTGGCGCTTTGATAATCAAGTTTCACCGATGGCACTGTTTAATCACCCAGAAAATCGTCAAGTCAATCCTCAACAATATCTTGATGCATTAAAGGCAGTTGAACATTTTGAACCTTTAGTCTTAATGCCTTATTTGCCTGGCCCTGAATACTCTGTTGATATGGTGGTTGAACAAGGTGATGTTATTGCAGCTGTAGCTCGACGCAAAGAGGGTGCAATACAACATCTAGAAATCTCAGGCGAGGCTTATGAATTAGGTAAAGCGTGCGCAACGGCGATGAAAGCCGATGGTCTTGTGAATGTGCAAACTCGAAATAATCATCAAGGCCGCCCACTCTTACTTGAAATTAATATGCGCCCTTCTGGTGGTATTGGTTATACCCAACATTGTGGAATTAATCTTGCAGGTATTTTTGCTTTACGCCAATTAGGATTAATAAGTATTGAAGAGGCTGAAGCCCAAAATAACCATTTTACACCAACAAAAATACGCTCAATCACCGATTCTATTGTTTTCAATTCAGCGTTAACAAACTTAATCAGTACGGATAATAATTAATAATGAAAAATAGTATGAGTGACTCATCCGTTTATCGTCGCCTTCTTTCTTGTGGCACATTAAGTGTGACGCCAAATTGTTCTATTGAGTTACTTGATGAATTATTTGATATTGCAGAAAGACGCAATCCTAAGCGTGCATTTCTATTTGTCAGTAAAGTATTAGGTCGTCATATTCCTGTTTCACCGAAAAAAATGCGTGAAACCTACCAAAAACTTGCCCGTCAATTTCCTGACTCACTTGAAGGTCCTGTACTGTTTATTGGTATGGCAGAAACTGCGGTGGGTTTAGGTGCTGGCATTTTTGATGAAGTGAGAAATCGCTATCAACAAGCCATTTATTTAACATCAACACGTCATCCTGTTGATAAAGGTGAGTTGCTGTGTGAATTTAAAGAAAATCACAGCCACGCGACTGATCACTTACTCTATTTACCTACAACAGCAGAACAACGCCAGTGGGTACAAAAAGCAAAAACCGTTGTATTAATTGATGATGAAGCGACTACGGGTAATACCTTTATCAACCTGCTTTCAGCACTACGTGAAGAAGGTGGATTAACCCATATTGAGCAGGTTATAGCGGTAACCTTAACCGATTGGAGTGGTGATTCTATCGCTGAGCGCTCCCCATTACCGATTAAAACCCTCTCTTTAGTTCAAGGGAAGTGGCAATGGGATGCCGATCCAAATGCACCTTTACCTATTATGCCTAATGTTAATATCACTGCATCAGGGCAAGTTGCTATCACGGGTAAACAGAGCTGGGGTCGATTAGGGATGACAACACCCGCAGGCGATCTGGGTTTATCCATCAATGCTTCTTTAGGTGAAAAAATCCTTGTTTTAGGATCGGGAGAATTTGTTTGGGAGCCGTTTTTATTAGCTGAACGTCTTGAAAAACAAGGCGCTATCGTAAAATATAGTTCGACAACGCGTTCACCTATTTCAACTAATTTTGCCATTCAATCAGCGATCACATTTACTGATAATTATGGTTTAGGTATCCCTAACTTCGTCTATAACGTGGCGCATCAACAATTTGATCGCATTTTGCTTTGTTGTGAAACACCAGTTGAAAGCATTGATAGCCAACTGATTGAAGCCCTCAATAAAGTTGCCCCTATTGTTGAGGTAATTAGTTATGACTAAGCCCGTTATTTTAACTGATCTCGATGACACACTATTTCAAACACGTCGTAAGATGGTGGATGAATTAGCACTAGAACCCTATAAGACTGGCGCGCTAGATAGAAGCTTAGAGCCCCGTAGCTTTATGACTCAAGAGCAAGCCATGCTTGTAGATTGGATGTTAGAGCACGCGGATTTAATTCCTGTTACTGCTCGTGGAACAGAAGAGATTAGCCGAGTCACCATTCCTTTTCATTCTTGGGCGATTACTACACATGGTGCGGTGATATTAACGCCAGAAGGCAATGCTGATACACAATGGCAAAACCACATCACTCAAAGCTTAGCGCCATATACACAGCGTTTATTGACTCTACAACAATCAATCACGCAATTAATGGCGGAACGAAATATTGATGGTTGGGCGCGAATTAACTATGAATACGGTGATTTGCCTATTTATTTAGTCATGAAGCATAACGATAGCACCCGATTAGACGAGCTATACACCATAGGTGATGAGATAGAAAAAACATTCTCAACTGAAGGTTTTTATATTCATCGTAACAGCAACAATATTGCTTGGTTACCTGAGCCTATCGAAAAAGGCAAAGCTGCCACCTATTTGCTCAATAAATTAAAAGCTGAGCGTGGTGTTTTTCCTGTGATTGGACTCGGTGACAGCCTAAGTGATCATCGCTTTATGAAATTATGTAGTTGGTATGGGCTTCCTCGTCAAAGCCAATTTGCGGATGCGATCAACACAAAAATTTTTGGAGAATAAACATGATGGATCATAAGCCTTTTTCGGGCTCTTATGTATCAGGAGATGTCGATTTCCTACTTCAACCGGTTAATATCGAAATGACGCCCGTTGAGTTAAAAGAAGAGCTGATACAATCGGGTAAACGCCACTATTCTGACATGCTAAGTCAAGAACCAGAGCCAACAACATGGCATCTAGATCTCTTTGAAAAAGCGCTAGAAACAGGTGCTACACGCTTAGCAACTGAAGTCATCATGTTGGCTAAATCACTGATTGAACGCTTTGGTGATACCCCAATTATCTTGACAAGCCTTGTTCGTGCTGGTGTTCCTTTAGGCGTCATGTTGCAACAAACATTACGTAAAATGGGAAAAACCTCTTATCACTACGGCATTAGTATTATTCGAGATAGAGGCATTGATAGCGAAGCGCTTTCATGGATAGAACAACGCCACGGTACAGAAGGTATTGTGTTTGTCGATGGATGGACAGGAAAAGGCGCTATTACAGGTGAACTTATTCGTTCGTTATCAGGGAGAAAAGGCTATCCTGCTCAGCCTCGTCTTGTCGTCCTTGCTGATCCTTGTGGCTGTGCATGGTTAAGTGCCAGCGATGAAGATTGGCTTATCCCATTTGGGATCATGGGAGCGCCTGTTTCAGGATTAATTTCACGTTCAATTTGGACTGAAGAAGGCTTTCACGGTTTTGTGGATTGCCAACATTTAAAACAGTATGAATGCAGTCGTTACCTTGTTGATACTGTTGGAAAAGTCGTTGATACATTAATCGATAACGATATTCCACTAGCTACATTTAAAGAACAACAATCAGACTTAAAAAAGCTGAGCGAAAACGTCGTTAGTTCACTTGCAAACAAATATGATATTTCAAATATCAATCGTATAAAACCCGGTATTGCTGAAGCCACACGCGCTGTTTTACGCCGTGTACCTGACCATGTTCTTGTGAGAGAAATAACCGATCCTGATGTCGCGTTACTGGTTTATCTTGCGCAGGAAAAAAATATTGCTGTTATTGAAACAGGGCAAGCGCTTGGTCAATATCGTGCAGTGACTATCATTAAAAAGGTGAAATAATGATTGAACGATTATCCCCATGGAATTTAGGGGCAACGCTTTATATGCCTGCGACACGAACAGATATCGCGGCGACAATTATCAACCAGAAAATTGAAGGGTTACGCTCTTTAATTATCTGTTTAGAAGATGCTGTGAGTGATGCAGATATTCCTGTTGCATTAGAAAACTTGGCAGCCTTATTAAATACCTTAGCAGAGCACAAAAAAAACAGCGATTGTAGCCATTGGCCACTGCTGTTTATTCGTCCTCGCCACACTGAAATGGGTCAATGGATCACTGAAAATCTTGATATCAGTGCCATCGATGGTCTTGTTTTGCCTAAGTTCACACAAGTTTCTCTGCCAATTTGGTGGAATATTATTGAAAATACGCATTTATGTATGATGCCAACACTTGAAACAGAAGAAGTGTTTGATGTTATTCAAATGACAGAGCTTGCAAACCACCTCCTGACTCACCCTTGCCATAACAGAATTATTGCATTACGTATTGGTGGTAATGATTTAATGAATGTCATTTCTCTTAGACGTAATCGCCAATTAACACTTTATGATGGCCCAATGGGTTACGTGATAAAAATGTTAGTTGCTGTCTTTGGTGCTCGCCAATTTGCCCTCACAGCACCTGTTTGTGAGCATATTGATGATCACCATATTATGGATAAAGAGCTGGCGCTTGATATTGCTAATGGCCTTGTCGGTAAAACAGCGATCCATCCAAAGCAAATTCATAAAATTGAACAAGCTCTCATGGTGTCTCAATCCGACCATTCAGATGCATTACGTATTTTAAATTCAACACAAGCCGTCTTTAAATCACAAGGTGCAATGTGTGAACCAGCAACACATCGTCGCTGGGCATTGAGTATTTTAACCAGAGCTAAAATTTATGGCATTATTCCTAACCAACAAAATAATGCTCAACGTTTTAACGCAACATAAAATACGCTATAACTGGTGATAAATTCGATAAGGTAAAATAATTATCTTATATTGATTTCGATTTATAAGTTTCTAGTTAAAGCATGTTATCTTTAACTAGAACTTATAAGAATAACGTGGATCTTTTTATTTAAAAAAGTGTATTTTTTTTATTTCGGTTATTAATTTATACTACATTTAATAGGAAGCTTATTTTATTTATCCTTGTCAACACAGAACAAGAATAATAGAAATTATTGCTGAATATTTTAACACACCAATGACAAAATAAGTGGTAACTAAGCATGCAATTAAGCACTCGTCAGGTCAGAGTCTTTACACTGGCAACCCTTTTAAGCTCAGGAAAAAAGGTTCCAACCATTAAGATTATTTCTGCTCTTGAATGCTCAGAGCCTACGTTAACTCGCGTATTAAAAGAGATAAGAGATTCTTATGGTGCTGAAATAAAATACAGTAAAGCCTCTCGTGCATATCAAATGACTGAACGAGGTCAACTCGATAGTAAGGCGTTACGCCGTATGCGTGAGGCATTATCCGCCAGTGAAGATCTGCGCCACAATGGAATGACAAGCCGAGTTTATCTCGATAAAGATAAGAAGAAATCTGTTTCACTTTCATTAAAAATGTCAGCATTACGCAAGATTGATAGATTATCTTATTTAAATAATTCCACACGTAGTGAAGCTGTTGAATTATTAGTTGATCACTATATTGAAAATTTAATTCAATCAACACTCGCTGAAATAGCAGAGAAAGAAAAAGAAAAAAAGAATTCGAATTAAATAAAAAAGTAACTTGATACTTCGGTATCAAGTTATTTTATAAAAAAATAACAAAAACAGAAAATATATAGAAACACTTATCTAATAGAGTTATTTTATATATTTTCTTATACTCTTGCTTTATTTTAAATTACTTTAAAAACAAAAAACAAAAATTAATTAATACTTTGAATTTATTGACTTTTATAATTATTATTTTTTAATTAAAAAGAGTATTTATACCTAATCATTATTAGTCATTCATTTAGCATTACTCTTATTAAGAGGGTTCAATAAAATATATTTTCTTTAATAAAAGAAAATCTCTCCATCACTCAATTTAAGGGTGACAAACAGGCTAATTCCTCTTTTATTTTACTTTTCATACTATCTTCATTCAGATTAATAATATTGGACAATCATCACTGCGTTTTGTCTCTAATTTAATTAAACTAAGCATAATCTCAATTGAACACCTTCATGGGTCGGTTAGTATATTAATCGCTTATTTCTACCTCACTCACAGGATAAATGCATGAGAAGATTGCCAGTTTACCTTTTGCTTGATACATCGACTTCCATGTATGGAGAGCCTATTGCAGCAGTAAAAAATGGCGTTGAAATGCTCTTATCAACACTACGCCAAGATCCTTACGCATTAGAAACTGCTTATATTTCTATCATCACCTTTGACTCAACCGCACAACAGGTTGTGCCACTCACTGATTTAATCAATTTTAAAGTACCTGATTTAGTCGCAAGTGGAACAACAGCATTAGGTTCTGCGCTCACTTTGGTTTCTAGTCGTATTGAAAAAGAAGTACAAAAAACTACAGCTGAAACAAAAGGAGATTGGCGTCCGCTAGTTTTTGTGATGACAGATGGCGCCCCCACAGACGATTGGAAAAAAGGCGTTGAGAAATTTAAAGCGGCACGCACTGGCGTTGTTATTGCGTGCGCAGCAGGACAATCGGCACAAACTGATGTACTAAAAAATATCACTGAAATTGTATTACAGCTAGATACTGCGGACTCCAATACCATTAAGTCATTCTTTAAGTGGGTTTCAGCCAGTATTTCTGTCGGTAGTCAAAAAGTCGATTTAACTAAGAAAGATATTAGTGATCTTGATGACTTACCACCGCCACCTCCTGAGGTTAACGTTGTACTTTAAATAAAAAAGGAATGAATATGTCTATTAGTTTAAAAAAAGGACAAGGTGTTAGTTTAAAGAAAAATGAATATGACCTTTCCTCTGTCACTATCGGTTTAGGCTGGGATATCAACGAAGAAAAACGCGGATTCCTTGGTGGGCTTTTTGGTAAAAAAAGCGAAGAATACGATTTAGATGTTATTGCCTTCTTATGTGGTGAAAATGGCAAAGTAAACGATTTAGGACAAATTGAAGGTGGGCAACCTTCTCTCGTTAATGGCGATATTATTTTCTTTAATAGCCTACAACACAAATCAGGACAAATTTGGCTAACGGGTGATAACCGAACAGGCGCAGGTGATGGCGATGATGAACAGATCATCGTGAAATTAAACACACTTGATCCTAAATTTACCAAAATTGTCTTTATTGTTCAGATTTACAATGGTCGAGAACTACAACAACATTTTGGTAAAGTACAAAATGCCTTTATCCGCGCTGTTGATGCGAAAAATGTAGAAATGGCTCGTTTTGATTTATCTGGAGGCGAAGCCTTCAACAACCAACGCTCAATGCTGTTTGCTGAATTAGTCAGAGAAGATAATGGCTGGAAACTGAACGCCATTGGTGAGCCTTCAAGTTCAGATAGCTTTATCTCTTACTTAAAGGATTTCGCCTAATGAGAAGACTTCCCGTTTACCTGCTGATTGATACTTCAGGATCAATGAGAGGTGAATCTATTCATGCGGTTAACGTTGGGATACAAACAATGCTTAATGCATTGAGGCAAGATCCTTACGCATTAGAAAGCGTGCATATCTCTATCATTACCTATGATAACGAGGCTCGTGAATTTATCCCATTAACTGCATTAGAAGATTTCCAATTCTCTGATATCACAGTGCCGAGTTCTGGCGGTACTTTCACGGGTGCTGCGCTGGAATGTTTAATCAAGTGTGTCGATCGTGATATTAAACGTTCCGATGGTGACCAAAAAGGTGACTGGCGTCCTCTCGTCTTTTTAATGACGGATGGCACACCGTCTGATGCTTACGCCTATGGTGAAGCTATTAAAGAAGTGAAAAAGCGTTCATTTGGTTCGATCATCGCTTGTGCTGTTGGCCCTAAAGCTAAACACGATCACCTTAAAGAGCTTACATCTCAAGTGGTCGCTTTAGAAACGCTAGACTCCAATGCCTTCTCTGGCTTTTTTAAATGGGTTTCTGCCAGTGTCGCATCTGGCAGTTCAAGCGCAGGAGTGAATACGGATAAAGACACCCTACCGCCACCACCTCCTGAAATCCAACTGGTACTGTGATCGACAAAAGCAAAGCGCTCCAAAAGGCTTTGCTTTTATTTTATTCAGGCTTTGGTTTATCCATCACAATACATAACAGCCACGATAAAGTGATAAGGTATAACAATGAGAAGGCTACCCATTTTCTTTGTTTTAGATTGTTCAGAATCAATGATCGGTGAAAACCTAAAAAAGATGAATGACGGTCTAACAACTATTATTAACGATCTGAGACGAGATCCGCACTCCCTTGAAACGGCTTGTATTTCTGTTATCGCCTTTGCTGGCGTTGCAAAAACGATTGTTCCACTCACTGAAGTCGTCTCTTTTTATCCTCCTCAACTTCCTTTAGGCGGAGGCACTTCATTAGGCAGCGCATTACGAGAACTTTCTCACCAAATCGACACGCAAGTAAGAAAAACCACACTTGAGCAAAAAGGCGATTGGAAACCTGTCGTTTACCTTTTAACTGACGGCAGACCTACTGATGATTACGCACAAGAGATCAAGCGCTGGAAAGCTCACTACGCCAATAAAGTTAACTTAATTGCGATTGGATTAGGCTTAAGTGCAGACTTACATGTGCTGTCGCAATTAACTGAAAACGTGCTGTTATTTACCGAAGCACAAGAAGGCGATTTTACTCGTTTCATTAAATGGATAACGATGTCAGTGGTTTCTCATAGCCGAAGTGTTGGCGAAGAGCCGCCGCCACTTTTAAATCAAACAGAGTATATTGTTCGTCTTGCGAAAGATGATGTTGCTCGTGCCTATGATGAGTCTTGTGTCACTTTTGTCGGGCGTTGTAGCCACACACGTTCACCTTATTTAATGAAATATGAACGTCCGCCAATGAAAGCTTCAGGGCTCGATTTTAACCTCAATCTTAATGGTTTTAACTTAACGGGTTGCTACACCTTAAATGAAGATTACTTTGCATGGAGTGATCTCAGTGCCACGGCATATCAAGTTAACACCAGCGAACTTCATGGTACACCTGGCTGCCCTTATTGCGGCAATGCTACTGCTTTTGCCGTTTGCCAATGTGGTAAATTACTTTGTGTGAATGGCCCTGAAAGCGTTGTTTGTCCTTGGTGTGATAACAACATCACCTTTGGTGATAACAGCAATCAATCTGACTTTGATGTCACACGAGGTAAAGGCTAATGGATAAAAAAGCCCTACTCACAAAACTGATTATTGATGACACGCTGACACAACATCGCATTCCTGTACATGAGGAGCTCGTTATTGCGTTGTATGAAGATGTGGAAATCGCTCAACACATTGATTTTATTATTGATAAAATCAATGCTAAAGCAGCAGAAAAAATAGCACTACAAGACAAAATTCCCCCTATTCTTCTGTTATTGCCACCAGCTCGCGATTTAGACTCTGAAGAAACATCATTACCAGAAGAGCGTCCATTAAAACCAGGTCAAATTCCAACACACTCATCACCAATGCCAACAGAAAAACCGATTATTCATCGCCCTACGGCAAAAATTACCCTTTCTAATGCAAAAGTAGGCACTGCATTCAATTCTACACTCAGTATCGCGCTAAATACCCTCGAAATTGCCGAAATTGAAGCGGTTGATTTTCCTGAAGAACTTGGAATAACTTTTGATCATGAAAGTTGCTGCTTAGTAGGTATGCCAACAAAAAGTGGCAATTTCACATTGGTTGTCCATTGGTCTGTTAATGCTATTCGTTATCAAGATAAAGTCTTATTAATCATCAATCCTGATCCGCGTAGCTTATGGCAAATCAATGAACCTCCCGCTGATAGTCCTTATCCCAAAGCCCACATCGATAGCAAACTTATTCTTGAAGAAGACATTCGAATTGCAGGAGCAAGCCGTCGTGGACGTTCTCATGAACATGCAGGTACATTCCGTGATGATGATTTTTATATTCACCACGATAACCAAAGCCAATGGAATATTTTAATTGTTGCTGATGGCGCTGGCAGTGCTCGCTATTCTCGCGAAGGCTCACGCATTGCTATCAATACGGTCAGCCACTATTTAAAATCACAATTAAGTTTGGAAAATGAAGCAATTAAACCTCATCTTGAAACCATCCATCAATGGAATGACAACAGCGCCATTAATCAAGTAGGAAGCTTCTTTGCACAACTCTTTCGTAATGCCGCCCAATTAGCGATTAATAACCTCAAAAATGAAGCGATTCATATTAATGAACCCGTAAAATCGTTTTCAACAACGTTATTAGCCACGGTTTCTTTGCGTATCAATGATGAGTTATTTGCTGCCTCATTTTGGATGGGAGATGGTGCTATTGCCGCTTATGGCCCTGCTGGAAAAGTGCGTATTTTAGGTATTCCTGATAGTGGTGAATATGCAGGACAAACCCGTTTTCTTGATGATAGTGCGCTCAACGATGCTGAATTTAATCGACGCATTATTATTGGTAAGTGGAAAGAAATTTCACATCTTATTTTAATGACAGACGGAGTGTCCGATCCCGTATTTGAAACGGATAATGGCTTACAAGATCCCAACAAATGGGCTGCATTCATTGATGAAATATCGCCTTGTTTAGCCTCTCCTGAAAATGCAGATAGCGCATTGGCTGAATGGCTGAATTTCTTTTCAGCAGGCAATCACGATGACCGCACTCTGGTTGTGGCTTGGTAATCATAAAAGAGAGAATGGGTGAATTTCATGTCAGAGATCATTACCTGTACAACGCAAAGTGGAAAAACAGTTCAGTACGTCAATGAGATCATTGGCTCTGGCTCAATGAAAGATGTCTATTTTTCCCCTGACCGAACCTATGTTGTTGCCTTCTATAAAACACAACAGAATGCACAAGCCAAAGATAGAATCGATATGATAACAGGCTCTTATCGACATAATATCTTTGAGCAAAGTGGTGGCGAATATTGGAAAAACCTCTTTTGCTGGCCAACAGATGTTGTCGAACATCAAGGCAAAATTGGTATTGTTGTTCCAACTTATCAATCCCACTTTTTTTTTAAATATGGTTCTAAAAACAATGACTTTCTTGCGATAAAAGGTCGAGAAAAAGAAGGTAAATGGTTTGCAAGTGCCAATAACCAAAATAAATTTCTCGATCCTCGTGAAAGAGGCAATCTATTAAATTATCTGAAAGTCTGTTTATTGCTCTCTCGTGCTGTGCGCCGAATGCATGCAGCAGGCTTATGCCACAGTGATTTAAGCTATAAAAACGTCCTTATCGATCCTGAGCAAGGTCATGCCTGTGTTATTGATATTGACGGTTTAGTGGTTCCTGGTAAATATCCCCCTGATGTGGTGGGGACCCCTGACTTTATTGCGCCTGAAGTAGTAAAAACCAGCCATTTACCGAAAGAAGATCCTAACCGTATTTTGCCAAGCATCACGACAGATAGACACGCACTTGCGGTATTAATCTATATGTATCTGTTTTATCGTCACCCATTACGTGGCGGTAAAATTCACGATCTTGACGATGAAATGCGTGATGAAACACTCTCTATGGGTGAAAAAGCGTTGTTTATTGAGCACCCAACTGATCGTAGCAATGCGGTAAAACTGAATCAGGTCAAACCGTCATCTTTACCTTGGGCGGATCCTGAAAAAATCCCTTATACCATTATGGGGCCGTACCTTACGCCTCTTTTTGAAAGAGCGTTTATCACGGGATTACACGATCCTTCACAACGTCCTACCGCAGATGAATGGGAAACGGCTTTAGTCAAAACCGTAGATTTAGTTCAGCCTTGTCAAAATAAAGATTGTGAACAGCAATGGTATGTTTTTTCTGGAAAAACACAGCCTGTTTGTCCTTATTGCCATACGCCTTATAAAGGCCAATTGCCGATTTTAAATCTCTACTCTTCGCGTAAGGCTGGTAGCTTTAGACCTGACGATCACCGCTTAATGGTATGGAGTAATCAATCACTCTTTCCTTGGCATGTTAATCGCCTTATTGCGCCCAATGAGCGCACCACAGATGAACAGAAAAAACGTGTCGGTTATTTCGTTTTTCACAATTCAACATGGTGGCTAGTGAATGAACGTATAGAGGGATTGATGGTATTGCCAGAGAAAAAACAGATAGCCATTGGCGATAAAATTGCGCTAACAGATGGGTTGCAATTTGTATTATCGACAGAAGAAGGCGGACGACTGGTTGTGGTGCAATTAGTCTCAAATTAACGATAACGAGAGAATAATCCGTTTAATTTATCGCGGGTTATTCTCTGTTTATTAATTCAATCTTTATACTCATTTTTTAAGAATGAACTATTTTTATCCTCTAATCTAAACTCTATGATTATTTTTAAATCTTTAGTGGGTTTTCCTGTTTCATAACGCCATTCTCTCATTGCCCGACGAATTGAACGATGAAATCCCACATAAACAGGTTCAAAAACTCTGATATTTTGTACTAACCCATTTTCATCAACATCAAACACAACTTCAACATCACTTTCAACTTTAGCGTCTTGAGCTCGTGTTGGATAATCAGGAAGTTTCTGTGATAGTATTTTTGGCTTTTCACTACTTTTTTCATCAACTTCTTTTTGTATATCAACAGAATCCATTTTGACTTCTTGGATTTTTTCAATTCCTTTGACTGTGTAATTGACAACAAACAAAATACTACTGACTAATCCCAAAACTGCTAACACTCTTTTCATTATTTATTTTTAAATTAAGTTAATTGTTTATATATATTAACATTTCTAATAATCATTTTTATTTCTAAACCTTCATTTAGTTAAGAAAAACTGTGCAATTAATCATATTTCAGCCGTCCTATTTAAATCAAAGTCAGATCACATATTCACCTTTCACTCTTGCTCTTTAGCGCTAACGTTCAATATTGGATATCAAGATCCCAGTTTATTAAGCCCCAATATTTACAATACCGAACAGTGATAATTGGAGGGGCTAATGAAAACTAAAAATAAAATCAATGTACTAGAACTTATTTCGCCAGAAATGCAGCAAGTTATGCAATTTTATGCAGATAATCCACAACCTGCGCCAGAAAGTAATGACTACCCTTCTATGCGCCTTGCTTACAATCAAGACAGACGTTATTGGAATGCAGATGCACCCGAAATGTTTAGCATTCAAGATATTTCCGTTAGCACGTCTTATGGCGAGGTACTAACACGCCTTTATCAACCCACAGAAAAAACACCCGCAACACTCTATTATCTTCATGGCGGGGGCTTTATTTTAGGGAATTTAGATACCCACGATCGCATTATGCGTTTACTCGCGTCTTATACAGGTTGTGCGGTGATTGGTATTGATTACTCACTATCACCAGAAGCACATTATCCACAAGCGATTGATGAATCAGCGCAAGTCTGCCAGTTTTATGATCAACATGCTGAACACTACGGTATTAACACTCAACACATTGGTTTTGCAGGCGATTCTGCGGGAGCCATGTTATCACTTGCTACTGTACTGTGGTTACGCGACAAACAAATCCACTGTGGCAAGGTAAGTGCAGCTTTATTATGGTATGGATTATACGGTTTACGTGATTCCACCAGCCGTCGGCTTTATGGTGGTGAATGGGATGGGTTACGCCAGCAAGATCTAGAAGAATATGATAATGCCTATTTAACCGCGTTAGGCAATCGTGATGCACCTTATTATTGCTTATTTAATAACGATTTAACGCAAGATATTCCCCCTTGCTTTATCGCCAGCGCACAATACGACCCACTTATTGATGATAGCGTGACTCTCTTTAAAACCCTTGAAGCACATCAATCACCTTGTGAATATAAAATGTATCCAGGCACATTACATGCCTTTTTACATTATTCACGCATGATGAAAGTGGCTGATGACGCCATTCGAGATGGCGCTCATTACTTTGTTAAACAACTTAAGAATTAAAACTCAAGATTTCGAATAAAACGATAATCCGCAGACGCCTCTTTAAGTCGATACAGACTTGCAGGGCGTCCTCTCTCTGCCCGTTTTTCTCCTGTATCAATCAATAAATCAGCTTGTTCGATACGTCGTCTAAAGGATTTTTTCTGGATCTCTTTACCAATCAGAATTTCATGAACATGTTGCAACTCTGGCAAGGTAAAAACTTCTGGCAATGCAAATCCGGGAACAATCGAATAGAGTGATTTTTGCTTTAATCGCTCTCTTGCTTGTGTAATTAATTCATGGTGATCAAAAGCTAAGCTTTGTTGTGCAATCTCATCAATAGGACACCACATTACCGAATCCACGGTATCAATATGTGCTTCACACACTTGATGTGCAATCAACGCGGTATAACAGACCGTCACAGACCAACCTCTTACATCACGCTGGCTATTTCCCACTGAACAAAGTTGCTCAATATAAGGAGGGATCACCCCCGTTTTCTCTTTTAATTTTCTTAGCACAGTATCTTCAAGGCATTTGTCCTGTACTTCATCGACAAATCCACCAGGTAAACCCCATTTTCCTTTTTCAGGATGCTCTCCTCTTTTCACTAACAATACTTTTAACTGCTCTTCATGATAAGTAAACAGTACCGCATCAACAGTAATCAGTGGGGATAGGAAATCACGGCGGTTATAACTGGCTAAAAAATCTTGTTCATTCATGGCGTAAGCTTTATTAGAAAACGATGAAACTATTTTAAGCCTAAACAGCAAAAAATCAAATTTTGTCATAAAGACACTAAATCAGTTGACAAGCATAGTGTCGATAGGACACAATCCAGTTATTGTCATAAGGACACTAATTGGAGATATCCTATGTTTAACTTAAATTATTTCAAAGCAGACTCATCAACTTTCATTATTAAATCGGTAAACGGCAAAATTCGCCAGCAAGGTAAAGGATTGAGTTTTTGGTATAATTCAGCCACAACCTCTATTGCCGCACTACCTTTAAACGCCCAAGAAGCGCCGTTTATTTTCAACTTTCAAACCTCGGACTTTCAGGGCTTACGCATTCAAGGACAAATTTCATTTCAGGTCAAAACACCTGAAAAAGCCGCAGAAGTGCTCAATTTTAACTTGAGCAAAAACGGCAAATCTTATGCATCAGAAGATCCACTAAAACTCAGTGATCGTGTTGTGCGTATTGCACAAACCTTAATCCAAGCAAAGATCCAAAGTACACCACTTAGAGAAGCGTTATTACTTAGCCAATCATTAGTTACTTTGGTGATGGAACAATTAATTGAACACCCATCATTAGATGCATTAGGTATTGCGATTTTAGATGTCTCTATTGCGGCAATCACTCCATCACCAGAAACCTTAAAAGCACTCGAAGCCGAAGCAAGAGAATCCTTACTGAAAGAAGCCGACGATGCCATTTATGCTCGTCGTAAATTCTCGGTAGAACAAGAACGCACCATTAAAGAGGCTGAATTGGAAACCGACTTATCTGTTCAACGTAAACGACAAGAAATTGAAGAAGCACGTTTAGAAAACGAACGCACATTATTACGAGAACAGGCGGAGATTGAAAAAGAGCGCCTTGAAGCCAAAGTAAATGCTGAAGCAAAACGCAAAGAACTGGTCGCGTTAAGTGCTGAAAATCAGCGAACACAATCAGAAGCTGATGCTTATGCTATTGAAGCAACCATGCGTGCTTATCGTGAACTGCCAGTTGAAAACCTAAAAGCCATGGCACTCGCAAAAATGGACTCTCAGCAATTAATGGCAATGGCATTTGAAACCTTAGCGCTGAATTCAGGGAAAATTGGTGAGTTAAATATCACCCCTGATTTATTTAGCCAATTCATGAAAAAAGGCAATAAATAATGGATCGTAACGAAGATTTTCGCTTTGTGCTGGTGATGAGAAAAAGCCGCTTACAGGAATTAATTGAGCGTTTTAATACATGGTCACAAGCCAAATTCTATTTAGAACATAACAATGTTGAGGTAACGGATTACCTCAACGAACACAACTTATATCAAAAACAGTTAACACAAGCAGAGCTGGTTTTAAAATCATTGGGACGTTTTCAGCTATTAGAAAGAAACTTATTGCCTAGCTATCAATTCTCACCCCACGATATTGTGGTGGTGATTGGTCAAGATGGGCTGGTCGCCAATACACTGAAATACCTTAATGGACAGCCTATTATTGCCATCAATCCTGATCCTTCAAGATGGGATGGCAAATTACTTCCTTTTGAAATAGGTGAATTAAAAGAGACGGTGATTAATACCATTAATCAGAAAATGCCGTTTAAATCCGTGACCTTTGCGCAAGCGACAACCAATGATGGCCAATCACTGTTAGCCGTTAATGATCTATTTATTGGCCCCAAAAGCCACACGTCTGCACGCTATATTTTACAATGGAGTGGTGCTCAAGAAGCACAATCTTCATCAGGAATCATTGTGTCTACGGGACTTGGTTCGACAGGTTGGTTTCAATCTATTCTCGCTGGCGCGATGGCAATCACAGGAGAAGCGTCACATCCCCTGTTACAAGGATTTAGCTGGGGTGACAAAAAGCTGCAATTTAGCGTGAGAGAACCTTTTCCAAGTCGAACAACAGGCGTAGCTCTAACCTTTGGAACAATTGAGCCTGATTCACCTTTACAATTAGAATCTTTAATGCCTGAAAATGGGGTTATTTTTTCTGATGGCATCGAAGATGACTATTTACAGTTTAATGCAGGCTGTATAGCACATATTGGTATCGCGGACATACAAGGCCAACTTATTAGCCCTAAAGGGCGTCAGCGTATTTAGGCTTGGAGAGAGCGACTAAATGACAATAAAGACATGACAAAAATAGAATAAATTTATTAATTATCAGTTAATTAAATCGCCACCGACTTCACATCGCGTATTATTAAACACAGTAATAAAGTCAGCATTGGCACACTGATTATCTAAACTCAATTTCACCATCTCTTGATATGACGGAGAAAACCGAAGTGAAGAAGCATGTTCTAGTGATTTATCGCCAAAAAAAGAAGAAAAAAGTTGAAGATCAGGGCAAGCATCCATGCTCACCTGATCTTCGATTGCCGTTATTAACATCCGTTGTTCTAACGTCATATTGTCTCGATGCCATCCTTGAGCAATCCAACCCAAACTAAACGCCATGAGTGCAATCCATGCATATAACGCTTGTGTGTTGAACATGACCTAACTCCTTAGTCATTCGAGACAAAACTTATTTCATCGACTTTTATTATAAAGATCAGCTTTTAACACTTTTCACTTGAACGCTATGCGAAATCCTTTCACACTCAGTCCTCAACTATTGAAAAGTATTTTTACTCACTTCCTTGTTAACTTGTAATAGACATCCTTGTCTATTGCTTTCTACTCACACTGAAAAACAACAGAAAAAATAAATAATAAATTCAATATGTTGCTCATCTCCGTATGATTTAACGTGAAGCCATTATCTACAAACTTTGTATTTTAGGCTAGTAAGTTTGTTCGGTTAACATCGGTTATGTGTGTTTATCCGACAATAACCGAGCTAACCTACCCATTTAAAACAATTTTATTTGTTTTTAGCACCTTTAAATCGCTTAAAAACAATTATTTACATCAAAAAACAATAATAAGACTGGTTATAATACAAATTTAAGCTAATATAGAAAGCATAATAGAACCGATAACAAAGAGAAAAATAACATGCGTGTCCTAACTATTTATTGTCCTGAATGTGGCGAAAAAGCGCTTATAAAGAAAAGTAATCGTAAACACAAAGAACTGTCTGATCTCTATTGTGCTTGTCGTGATCCTGAATGCGGACATACCTTTGTTTTAAACCTCACGTTTAGTCACACTCTTATGCCAAGTGCAAAAAACAAAGATACGTTGTTATTAGATGTGATTAAAAATCTTTCTCCAGAGCAACGAGAGAAAGCACTTACTCTTTTGCAAGGCATGTAACCATCTCGAACAGACACTCTTTTTTTCATTTATTTTTATGATCTTGCTCCCATTCTGACAGGTTATTTGACTAACCTATTCTTATAGAAAGATAAATGATGTAGATTCATTTTTAAGCTAAATAAAAATAATTCTTATGTTTTAAATAAAACAAACATCGCCTATTGATGCTGTGTTTGCCAATCCTTTAATAAATAATGTGTCAGCCCCCAAACCAGAAACCTCATTTCTGGTTTGAAGACTAAACACAAATTTCAAATGGAGCATTTAAGATGAAAAAGCTGATTAATCGAGTTGATGATGTGTTATCTGAACAACTACAAGGCTTTGCAAAAGCCCATCCTGAAATCAAACTTCATCCCTCCTCTTTTTATGTCACGCGAAAAGATGCTCCAGTAAAAGGTAAAGTTGCTCTATTGTCTGGCGGTGGTAGCGGACATGAACCCATGCATGCTGGTTTTGTCGGTAAAGGAATGCTTGATGGTGCATGTCCTGGTGAAATATTTACGTCACCAACACCTGATAAAATGTATGACTGTGCCAAAGAGATTGATAGCGGTGAAGGTGTTTTAATGATCGTGAAAAACTACACCGGTGATGTGCTTAACTTTGAAACAGCGACAGAACTGCTTCATGACGATGGTGTAAAAATTGCAACTGTATTAGTTGATGATGACGTGGCGGTAAAAGATAGCTTATATACCGCAGGACGCCGTGGTGTTGCCAATACCGTTTTAATAGAAAAACTACTGGGTGCGGCAGCAGAAAGAGGCGACGCACTTGATGAACTGGTTAAATTAGGTCATCACATTAATAATAATGGTTTTTCTATCGGCATTGCCTTGGAAGCTTGTACCGTTCCAGCCGCAGGAAAACCTTCTTTTACTTTACCTGAAAATGAAATGGAGTTTGGTGTTGGAATTCACGGCGAACCAGGTATTGACCGCCGTAAATTTTCCTCTCTCAATGATACTGTTGATGCCATGTTTAATACCTTGATTGAGAATGGTCACTATCAACGAGTGATCCGCAATTGGGATCGTGAAAGCGGCTCTTGGATCGAGGAAAATCAGGAAAAACAGCCTTTAAAATCTGGCGATCGCGTCATTGTTTTAGTTAATAACCTTGGTGCCACACCACAATCTGAACTTTATGGTGTTTATAACCGTTTAACTCAATGCTGTGAAAAATTTGGCTTAACCATCGAACGTTCTTTAATTGGTTCTTATTGTACTTCGCTCGATATGTCAGGGATCTCAATTACGTTATTAAAAGTTGATAACGAGTTACTTACCTTATGGGATGCCCCTGTGAATACACCTGCGATGGTGAAATAAGTCTTTAATAACAAGAAAAGGAACACAAAATGGCTTTAACTCACGCTCAAATTATTCTTTGGTTACAACAATGTGCACTACTGTTTGAACAAAATAGTGATTATTTAACGGATTTAGATCGTGAAATTGGTGATGCAGACCACGGTTTAAATATGAATCGTGGCTTTAGAAAAGTGCAGGAAAAATTACCTGAGTTTGCAGGACAAGATATTGGCACTATCCTCAAAACCACGGGCATGACATTGCTCTCAAATATTGGCGGTGCAAGTGGTCCTTTATTTGGTACCTTCTTTATTCGTGCAGCCAAACCAACAGCTTCATTGCAAAACCTAGAACTAAATCAACTTGTTGAAATGGTAACAGAAGGTGTAGAAGGCATTGTAAGCCGAGGAAAAGCAGAGCCAAACGACAAAACTATGTGTGATGTTTGGTGGCCTGTGGTTGAGTCATTAAAACACGCTAATGAACAAAACCTTTCTATCAAAGAAGCCCTCTCTCAAGCACAAGTTGTCGCTGAAAAAGCCGCTGAAAACACCATTCCTATGCAAGCTAGAAAAGGACGAGCAAGTTACTTAGGTGAGCGCAGTATCGGACATAAAGATCCTGGCAGTGCTTCTGTGGTACTGATGATACAAGCCCTTGCTAATAGTATTAATGCATAACTGACCAAGCAACCAATACAAGCAACCAATAAAGGTCTACCATGATAAATATTGTTATTGTTTCTCATAGTAAACATCTCGCTGATGGTGTGGCAGAACTTGCCAGTCAGATGCTTAATCCGACTCATTGCCAACTTGCGGTTGCCGCAGGTATCAACGATGAAGAACATGCGATTGGTACTGATGCCGTTAAAATTATGACGGCGATAGAATCGCTTTCACAAGCACAATCTATTGTTGTGATGATGGATTTAGGCAGTGCAATCTTAAGTGCAGAAACTGCGATTGAGTTACTTGATCCTGAGCTAGCTGAGAAAGTCACTCTCTGCTCAGCGCCTTTAGTTGAAGGTACACTTGCAGCAGTTGTAGCGGCATCTTCAGGGGCATCACTAGAAAAAGTGATTGAAGAAGCTTCAAATTCTTTATATCCAAAGAAAATCCAACTTGGTGAAAATTTCGTTCAACCCAAAAATGATATTAATGCCCCTGTCAAAATTCATGGTAAAGAAGCAAGTTGGGTAGTTCGTAATCCTCATGGTTTACACGTAAGACCTGCGGCAACTTTAGTTGAGGTGCTTTCTACTTTTCAAGCTGATTATCAATTAGTTAAAGGGGATAGACGTATTAATCCTCTCAGTTTAAATCAGCTTTCATTAATACAAATTCGCCAAGGCGATGAGATAACGCTAATTGCTTCTGGTGAACAAGAAAATGAGGCGATTGCGGCTTTTCTTGAACTTGCCCGAAATGGCTTTGGTGAAGAGCTACCTTCTGATTCTAATACCATAACATTAAACGGTATTTTAGCCCCTGTATCTCAAATTAAAGCACCTGCTTTTGTTTGGCATGAAATAGAGCTCTCACCCGTCGAAAACTTATCAGAACCGATTGATATTGATGCTCAAATTGGCAAACTTAATTTTGCAATAAAGAGTACGCTAAAAGCACTAAAACAGAGTGCCAATAAAGCTAGCCAAAAATTAGGTGAGCATATTGGTGCTATTTTTAACGGTCATATCATGATGTTAGATGATGATGAGTTAATAACAAGCGTGATAGATCGCATCAAAGCAGAGAAGATCAGTGCCCAGCAAAGTTGGTCGGATGAAATGCAAGAAAGAACACAGATGTATTGCGCACTTACCGATCCCTATTTACGCGCGCGTGAACTTGATCTTCGTGATCTACGTAATCAAGTGCTTTACCATTTACAAGATAAAACTCGCCCAAGCTTTACCCCTTCACAACCCGCTATTTTGGTCGCAAAAGAGCTTTTTCCTTCCACATTAATTCAATTAGTTGATAGTCAATTAGTCGGTATTGCTTTAGCAAAAGGTGATAGTCGCTCTCACAGCGCTATTATCGCGGCTGAAATGCGCTTACCGATGTTAGTCAATTTAGGTTCCGCACTATTAAAAGTCACTGAATCCCAAAAGTTAAAATTAGATACCAATAAGAGCGAATTAGTTATCGAACCGATAATGTTATAAACCGCCTTTCAAATTAACCACATAAAAAAACCCGCACAATAATGTGCGGGTAAGTCAACGAAAAACGCTATCAAATCTAGGTCATTATTGACTCTTATAATTTTATTAAGGTATTGATAATACCAATGTCGTAGTACCACTAAAGTTACCTAATGAAGGAGTGCCATTAGTTTGAAGTTTTGACTTCACTCTTACATAGGTGTATTCATTCATTATTGCGTTAACTTGTGTACCAATTGATGCAGGTGAACCATTTAACGTTAAAAAAGAGCGGATGCTACCATCTGGTTTTAAGTTTAAAAAATGATCTTCCATCGAACTGGTAATTTTTACTGGCATAGTTTCATTACAAGTGAGCGCAAATTGTTCTTCCGCCTCATTACCATCAACTTGTGTCACATCAAGTACACCATGTGAAATAGTAAGATTATTAGAAACAAATGCACATTTACCTTCAGGCGGTGGAGCAATACCACATACGCCACCAGGTACCATTCTTCCGCTTCCTCCCGTTGCACTACTCGTCATAAAAAAAGCAATACATTCATCAACAGTAACAGATCCAGCATGAGTACTATAATTCACATAAGGGAAAGTCAACCCGCATTGATTAACAGCCACATCGCGTATTTCAGCCATAGAGCTTAAATGTTGTAAATCTACATCACACCGCCATCTCGCTCGATGCTCAGTACCCGTTCCTCCCTTATCAGGTTTTGAGTGGAAGTGGTTTAATTGAATATAACACCGGCCACTCAAACCTAAACTTTTACAAGGGTTTGGCGTAAATCCCATTTCCGTCCAATATTCCAACACATAGTCATAACGAATATTACCTTTAATTTCTGGAGAAGGGCCTGATTTAGTAATATAAGTAAAATAACCTGCTTGTACACTAAATAGAGAAAAACTGCATAGTACAATTAATAACTTTAAAATTTGCTGTATTTTTTTCATTATCTTTTACTCATATTTCAAAGAAAACACGGCAGTAGCAGAAAAATGCCCCGGCTTAATTGATTTATCTGCGATCGCTTTTGCTGTCGCTTGCAAATAAGCAATAAAATTAAGCTCAAAAATGCCATTATTAGGAATATTATATAAGCTGGTGTAATCACCTAATTTAATAGGGACACCTTCTTTAGTCGTAATTTGTATTCCTAAATCAGGATTATTAGCGTTATCGTCTAATGCTAATAATCCAGCAAGTTCATTATGAGTTGCCCCTTCAAATTTGATTTTCACTTGCTTGGCAATAGAGATATCGCACTCTGATAAAGTAATTTTGAAATCCTTTTTCTCGAATTCAAAATAACTTTTATAAATATCATCCAAGCGAATTTCATCAAATACCACATCAACCTGAGAGTGTTCAGGTAGAACTTTGCAAGGTGCGATAATTAATGAACCAAAGATATTAAGATTTTCAGCCGCAAAGACAGAAGATGAAAACAATAAACAACCACCAATAATACAACCAGATAACATTGATTTATTCATTATTGGTACTCCACAAACAAGGTGCCACCCGCGGTAAAATTACCTGGTACCAGTTCACTATTTTCTTTTTTCACCAATACTGCCCAAATTTTTTCAGGGTTATTTAAATTAACCGAATACTTTTTATTTAAATCAATAATGGAATCACCCATCATAAATTTCACGGTTAATTCATTAATATTGGTTCTCAGCCCATTAGGATCGAAGCTACTTTTATTACCATCAATCGATAAATACATATTCCAGTTATTTAAATTTTCTTCACAGGTAATTTGGTAATTAATTTCTCTTTTTTGGTCATAGCCTTTAATCGTTTTTATCGCCACAGGACCAAAATTCACCTCAATCATATTACCGTCATTCACTTTGCAAGGTGGTGGCGTTAATAAATTACCCTTAATCAACACTTGTGTCTCATTATCTTTCGCTAGACTAGGTGAAGATGATATTGAAAATAAAAATAACATCGTGAGGAATGGATAATAACGCATACTGTTTATTCCTCCGTTAGTTGTAATAAACCTGCATAGTTGCAGTCGCCGTAAAGGAGCCAGTTGGTAGTGTGGCGCCACTTTTTTTCACGAGTACAGCATAAAGCTCAGGTCGAGTTTGATAGTTAAACTTAAACGGCTCTGTCATATAAACATTGGTGTCAGTGGTTTTAAATAACACTCCTAAATCTGTCACGCTTGTTTTTAAATAACGCGTATCAAACCCGGCACCGTCACCAGTAAATTTCAGTGACATACTTGGGTCACCTGTTGTTTTACAATCCAAGGTGTAATCCATTTTTTGTTTATAATTTTCGTTTTCTATTCTTGTGGTCATCACATCATTAAAGTTCACTTCAATAGGTTTACCATCGTTAATCTTGCAAGGGCGTGACTCCACACTCCCACTCACAGTCACTCTTAAAAAGCCAGAAACAGCCCATACAGAAGGAGCGAGAAAACTCATACAAAGAAAAAGTATTACACCTCGGAATATAAGCATAATATTACGCCTTCTTATCTTTGATATTTGCTGAACAAATATCTCCACGACATTGGAATGTTAAGTCAACCAGCCCACCAAAATCATTGAGATATTCAAGAGTAGGTGTCGTACCTAAATCACCCACTTTTGTTCCTAGTGAACGTTGACCAAAAGGTTCAATCATCACCGCTTCAAAGCCTTTTACTTCCGTATTGTTCTTTCTGACTTTGGTAATGGTTAAGTAATAAGGCGACGGATTTTTCACATTGTAATGGTCACTTTGTTTTTCAATCACAATGTCTTTTTCCATTGGATTAGCCTCTAAACGGCTTGGTGAAACAATGCTTTTTGGTCGATAAAACACTTTAATTTTTGTCTGTAATGCAATCTGTAAAACATTAGGAGAATCACTACGAGGTGGAATTTCGCGAACATTAAGGTAATAAATACTTTCTCTGTCTGTGGGCAACATATTTGTTGCTGGTAATGCCTGTATTTTAATTTGGCTTTTGCTACCAGCTTCGATACGCTGAACTGGCGGTGTTACCACAAAAGGAGAATTGATTTTTTCATCTTTACTATTCTCAAGCCAAGACTGTGCTAAATAAGGTTTAGATTCATTTTCATTTTCTAAAATCATACTGACTGAGCGCTCACCTTCATTATATAAAACACGAGTTCTATCTAATGCGATAGCGGAATAAGCGGATTGAGAAAAAAGGCAAAGTGTAACGATAGCGCCCAATGTTTTTGTATTGATATATTTCATTTCATTCACCGTTGACTTAAATTTAATTACTTACAAGGAAGCAACAACATGTTGCTTAAATTATTTTCTAGCACTTGAGGTAATTGGAATTGGCAAGTTTCGCCATTCCAAGCAAGATCTAATGTTTCACCTGCTTTTACACCTGATAAATAAACAAAACCGTCATCTGAAATAATGCCGACTTCTAATTTATCTTTGTTATAAACACTGGCGCCAAAAGGAGGATGTTTCTTATCAGCCATCGTGATCACCGCTAAGACTTTCTCACCTTCAATCACGTTAAATTTACGGTAACCGATCGCACCTTCTGTCAAGGTAGCGTATTGTGATGATTGAACAGCATCAGCATTTTCAGGAAGATTATTGATATCAATCGTAATATGGCTACGAGAATAGTTTTGCACACCCATTAAAACTGCTTTACCGTGACGGTTAGTTTCAATTGGTGTTAAACCTGTTTTAATCGGAATATCTTCAACATTATTGGTATCAACCAATATGCGTGAATTTCCCATTGAAGTGACTCGGTGTAATGCTCCCCCTTCTGGGGTTAGCGTTATCCCACCCATTAATTGCATCGATAAAGCGCTTTGATTATTTTGGGTATAAGTTCCACTTGTCGTCAGTTTTGCTAAATTACCGTCGTAATTATAGAAACCTGACAGATTCACTTTATCGCTATCCCACGTACCCGCAGATAAGTTATAGGAACTTCTTTCATTCAGTCGCTCATAATAGTTAACGCTATTGCTGGTATTATGACGATTAAACGATCCCGAATAACTAATATTGGCGTCATTACGCTCTAGCGGTACACCTAATGACACATAAACCCCTTCGTCATTATTATGGCTAGATTCCACTTTATACGCGGATAAGTTAATGGATAGATTTTTAAAATTAGCCCAATCAAAATAACTAGAAACCGTAAAACTGTAGTTATCAGTTGAAGATCGATTCCAATAGGTTTGGCGAGAATAGTTTAAATACGTATTGATATTGTAATCAGGGAAAGCTGTACCAAAGATGGCGGTATAAAGCTCTTTACCACTGTCAATATGAAGCCCACGATAACGACCATCTAAGAATTGAGTCATACTTAAATAGTCTCGTTGAGAGAAGCGATAACCCGCAAACGTAATCTGACTATTTATTTCATCGAATTGCTTTGAATAAGTAACGTTATAAGAAGTGCCTGATAGGGTTTTATCATCAAAGTTACTACCCATCTCAGCGCGTGAAGCTGAAATATTAAAGGAGAGCACCCCAAATGGAGCTAAGTCTTGCCCTAAACCTAAAGCAATATTTTGATATTCTGTTGAGGCTAATAATCCACCATAAATTGTGGTGTTATTCGCCGCCCCCCATGAGAAAGAGCCTAATGAAAATGCAGGACCTTCAGTGTCATGTTCATTTTTAGTTGGCTTACCCATCACCAACTTATATAAAAACTGTCCCGGTCTTGTTAGTGTTCCTAAACGTGATGTTTCTACTTTAAATGTTTGAACAGAACCATCTTGTTCTTCAATAGAAACATCTAAGGTACCGCCCCCAAATGTGTTGACGTCTTGAATTCGAAACGGCCCTGGACTTACTTCATTTTGATAAACAATACGACCATCTTGACGCACAATAACCGTGGCGTTAGTTCTTGCAACCCCCGCAATTTCAGGTGCATAGCCCTGTAAACGCGGCGGGATCATCGCGTTATCACTTTCTAATGACGCACCAAGATAACGGAAGCTATCAAAAAGCTCTGATGAGAGATATTGTTCACCTAATGTTAATTTTGCACCTAAAGCGCGAATGGCACGAAAAATATAAAGCTGGTTCCAACGCCATGATTTATCGTTGCTATTTAAATTACCGCCAGAAGCTTGCCAATCTGAACGAAAACGCCAAGCACCCATATTAATGCCCATTACACCACTAATATTGGTTCCCGTTTCGGTCCTTTTATCGTTGTTTTCATATCGAATAAGGCGATTACTCATATTGTAATCAAGAAAGAATCCCGCAATACCATCATCCCAACGTGACGGCGGATCCCAACTCGGATCTTGATATTCCATAAAGGCTTGAGGAATGCTGATATTTAAAATACCGGTGTAGAGATCACCCACGGCATTCATATTTGGCACTGAACGAAAATCAAGACACTGGGTATTATTTGTTGTTAACCAAGTGACTTTTTTTTCCCATTCAGATTTTAAACCTAAAATGGGATAAACCTCTGGGGTGATACAAGGAATAGATAATTCTGCGTTGTAATCTGGGGCAAAAAATAAAGTAGGCTCTTCGTTTCTTACTCTTTGTTTATTAACGTCGGTCGCCAGTAAATGAGTGCCCGGCTGAATATAATTTGCGTAAGAGAATTTAGTAAAATCGGTATTTTCAATACCCTTATCAGTTAAAAAGTCGGTATTGAAATCTACTGCTTCTTCTGCAAAAACAGGCAACGAAAAAGGAACAAAGAATAAAAGCATTACTTTTGTGATCTTATTTATTTTCATGCTTTTCATTTTGCTATGCCATCCTCAGCATTATTAACAGAAGACAATATTGATGAGATGCATGGCGCCTAAGCGCCACACATCTTATAAAAAAAACAACAATTATTCGTAGATAACTTTGAAGTTAGCTACTGTGTCGAAAGAACCCGTTGTTGCTTTCTTATCAACAGCTTCATTACCTTTCACGTAAGCTGAGAACTGCAATGTTGTGAGAGAGCCGTCACCATTATTTAAAGCGTGACCTGCTACTGGGAAACCTTGACCAAAAGTAATTGGATTATTACCACGGTCAGTGATAACGATACCTGCGTTTTGTACTTTGCCACCTAAGCCCAGTAATTCGCCGGTATAACCGTCAAAACCACTTACAGTTGCACCAGTGAATGATACTTTTGCAGTTTTGTAAGTTTCAGTTGAGCAGTTTTTTAGAATAATATCGAAGTTTTCGCCATCTGAACGGAATTTATTGCTAGTCAGTTCATGCAATGCGATTTCACCAAACTTAACAGTTTGATCTAAACTTTTATCATCGATTGAACAAGGAACATCATTGATAAAGCCAGTAAAACGCACTTTACCTTCACGGCTTTCCGCTGGATCTGCTGCTAAAGTAGGAGCAGCAACAACTAAAGATAACGCAACACCTAAAGCTAATTTAGTAAATTTCATAAAATTTCCTTTATATACAATAAAGATAGTGATATTTCTTGGCTTCTGACTAAATAAGCGATAAACAATAAATACATCGCCCTTCTACAATTTAAACTTCTTTAATTTTCACAGATCCATATAAAACCAAAATAGGGGATATCCTACGAATGCGTCCTTTATGCATTCATATTCAAATTAATTTACGGAATAAGTTAACCGTATTAACTTTTTAAACGTCATTTTTAAATATTTTAGAAATTAAGTTCCTTAATTAATAAAAACATCTTAATTTGACATATAAATAAGTAATGAATTTTAATCAGAAAGTAAGAGTAAAAAATTAAAGAAAAGAAACGATTTAAATAATATTTCTTTACTTGTTTTGCAATGAAATACTCGCAAAAGGCGTAAATTAAGTCAAAAGTCAAAAAATGATATTATTAGTATAATTAGAGGATAGTTATCAAATGAAACAATTCCTTAAATGAGCAATTAAAGTATTTTAAACTAAAACTACATATAGATTAGATATTATTACTTAATAAAAAATAAAACCGCCATCATTAACACCCATAGTAAGTAAAACGAATATAAAAACCAAACAAATAAAACTAATTAGTTTTTTATAACGAAAACATATCAAGATATAGAAAATGATATCTTGCTGACACGATAAAGCCAGCATATATACTAAAACACTTAGGATTCATCTCAATTGAGAAATTATATTATATTCTTTAATTTAATTAAAAATCAGATAATCTAATTATGACAACATGTTTAAATATCGTTAATTTATTCTCAACAAGAATTATAAATACAAATTAAATATGATACTCTTTTAAAGAGTATTCTTTTTAATATAGTCAATTATGGAATGATAACAATAATATCTCGTAACTGTTATGTAAAAAACACCATTATTAACGTCAAATAAAGACACCCCATTTTTATATTTAGCTATTAATAAGTTTTAAAAAAATAAATTTAAAACAGCTCACTATTTTGATAAGCAAAAGGTGTAAATATTGAATAAAAAAATAACAGAATTTTTATCCATAACAAGACCCATTAAAATATAAAAAATTATAAACGTTATCTTTTTACGATTACAGGTAAAATAAAAGACAAAATAAAATTAATATAAAATATTAAATATAATAACAAAAGAAAACTGTGAAAGAGCGCCAGTATGGCGCTTCTTTGTTATTGAATAGTGGATAAATCAAACTTTTGGTTTATAGCTATCTTTATCGAGATCATGTTTTTTCATTCGTAAATACAGCTTCTTACGTGGAATCCCCAAATAATCCGCCACATCACTAACACGTCCCGCAAATAAATATAACGCATCTTCTATTAATCGACGCTCATATTCATCCACAAGATTATCCAAAGGGCCTTCAGGTGGAATAATGGCGCGATGTTGTTCACTATCAACCATTTTCACAATGCCTACCGCATATAATTCAGCAACATTTCGTAACTCACGAATATTACCCGGCCAATCGTAACGCTTTAAAATATCGAGATAATTACGATCAATTTTCGGTACTGCAATACCGAGCCTCTGTGCACTTTGTCGTAAGAAAGCCCTAAATAACGGAATAATGTCTGGGCGTCTGGCACTTAACGGAGGCAGTGAAAAAGTGATTTGTGAAAAATAGTAATAGAATTCAGGGATTAATCGTCCTTCTGTTACCAGTTGCTGTGTATTATTTTCTAAAATCGCAATCGTTCTAAAGTGGCGCTTTCCTTGGCGTTCCATATCTAATAGATAAGAACTTAACCAGCGTTGTGCTTCAGATGATAAATCATACGGGGAACGTAAAATCAGCGTTCCTATTTCATCCGCTTCAATTTGAGCAATAACCTGTTTGATATCCGATAAATTTTGGCAATCGACTGTTTGGATAGCTTTATCACTATGCGGGCTTAATTCATGCAATAGCTGAGCAAGAAGATGACGCCCTGTTCCCATTTCACCTTCTATCATTAAATCTTTATCAATATCGGCAATTTGTTGTACTTGCTCTCTAATCGCGGTGATTTGCGCACTGTCTCCCACTAATCGCTCTTGTGTGGTACTTATTACCGCATTCCTAAGCGAAAGAATGAATTGACGCTCTTTGTGTGCCTTGGCCACTAACTCTAAGAAAACAGGTGGATTAATCGGTTTTTCAATAAAATCATAAGCGCCTTTTTTTACCGCTTCTACTGCTAACGGTATATCGCCATGTCCTGTGATCATGATAACGGGGATACGAGAGTCAATTTGTTTAATGCGCTCTAATACTTCCATGCCATTCATTGCTGGCATATAGATATCAAGTACAACAGCACCCTGCCATTCTGGTGTTAAAAGGCTTAATGCTTTTTCTGGTGAGTCGGTTACTCTAGCAACCATTCCCGCAAGATTGAGTAAATGGCGATAAGATTCAAGAATATCTTCATCGTCATCAATTAATAAAACGTCGATATCAGGCATGTGTGATTGTGTCATCTGTAAACTCCAAAACAACCATGGCGCCACCATTTAATGTAGAGGCCAAGTAAATTTCATAACCAAACCGTTGCATAATTGAACGGCAAATGGATAACCCTAACCCAAGCCCCACATCTTTTGTGGTTGTAAATGGGGTAAATAGTTTTGGTAAAACATCTGAATTGAATCCTTTTCCACTGTCCGCGATCGCCACTAATTTTCGTTTAGGATCAACAGATAAAAGATCAATTGTGATTTGGCTTTCACCAACACCCGCAATGGCATCCATTGCATTAACAAACAAATTAACCAAGACTTGCTCAATTTGTGTCGGGTCTGCGCAAATGGTTAATTCATCAGGAATATTATTCGTAATAATGCACTGCTCTCGTTTAGAACGGGACTCCACCAGCACCATCGCGCTATCTACTAGCTCTTTTAATGGCGCTGAAACAAAGCTAATTTCAGACGAAGATTTACGTGAAAAATTACGCAATGCAGTAATTATTCGATTCATTCGTGCACACAGCTTTTCAATGCGTTCGATAGAATCAGGTAATTGATCATATTTTTCCATCTGCATAGTCAGTTTTGCACTGTATAGATAGGTGTTGATTGCAGAGAGTGGCTGATTAAGCTCATGTGCAAGGCTTGTCATCGCCTGCCCTACAACTGCCATTTTAGCTGCTTGTACTAACTCTTCTTGTGTCTGAATTAAATGTTTCTGTGCCTGTTCACGGCGCAATATCTCTTCATTTAATTGCTGGTTTTTATCCTGCAAATCTTGTGTTTTTAATGCCACTAGCCGTTGAAGCTCTAATCTGCTTAGCTCTTGGCGCGTAATATCCGTGATAGTCACAATATATTTGTGTTCATCTTTATGCGGATATTCTCGAATATTAAATTGTAAGAAATGAGGCTCACCTTCTTTTAACATTCTGATCGTGCATTCACTCTGCCCTAATAAGTAAAGCTGACCACTTGAACTAAATTGCGCTTTAAGCATGGTGCTCGCCTCACCACTAAACAGTAACCAGAGGGGCTTATTGTTTTGCTCTTTTCCTGTACCTAATAGTGTTGCTGCACTTGGGTTTACCGTTTCTATTCTGCCATCGTGGTGACAGGTAATTAAACTTGCATCGGTATTATTAATAAGATTTAACGCATTGCTGGTTTCAACTTCTTTCATTTGACGCCAAAATCGACGAAGTCGGCGACTTAACAGACCAATTTCATCTTGTCCTTCAATCAGTACAGGCTCTGTTAAATTACCTTTGGCTACATGCGCTAAGTCATCACTTAGTTTATTCAATCTTGCGATAAGTCTTCTATCAATCAAAATTTTCATCACAATAATACTCAGCAATAGTGATGCAATAATGATGACAACAATAACGATTTTCCCTGTTGCCATTAGTTTGCGGGTATTATCATTAAGCTTATTTAGCGCTTCACTTGTCGCAAAAACATTACCTCTTACGGCATTATCAAATTGTGATAATTTTTCATTTAATTCAGGGGTTAATGCTTTGAGCTTTTTCTCGTTTTCCACATCATCAATCAGTGTTTGATAGATATCACCGTCATAACGGGTGATCGCAATAATCTCTTGTAATACCTGACGATGGGCAATAGTCGATGGATAGCTTTTTAGTTTCTGATTTAAGGCAATAATTTCATCAATTTTGACACTGATATAGTGGAAAGCGACATCAATATCACGGCTATAACGTTGATGTGCAATTTCTTCAACCAAGCTGATTAATTCATTTTCTGTCGTAAACAACTCTTGTAATAAGGTTGATTCCAATAGGAGTTGTAGGCTGTTTTCCTGTACATTTTTTTCATTGATCATTTGGCTGACATGCCACTCAATTTCATTAAGGAGTGGTTTAATGTCCTCCCCAACGGCGTCATGCATCCACGCTAATTGCCCTAATAATTGTGCAAGGCGGTTTTCTAATTCACGTCGTTTATCCAATAATACATCTTGTTGATTAATAAGCTCCGATAACTCATCAACAAGTTGAGTATAAAAATCACGCTGTGGCTTTTGCTCAATAGGAAACTTACGCAAATTATCTAATAACTGATGAATTTCCTGCTGTTGTTGCTCTGAAATCGATTTTCGTTGAGTCTGTTCTCGCTCTTTTAATAGCATCTGTAAATTGGTGCTATAACGCTCCATGGTATAGCTGGTGGTTAACATCGGTAGAGACTCTCCCACTGACGCGTTAATTTGTGTCGCCAGTTTTCCCCACATAAAAAAGATAACCACACCAATCAATAAGGTGAGTAAAGAACTAAAGATAAACGCCATATACAGGCGTCTACCTAGTTTGCCAAATTGTTTAGGCACTAATAATTTCATCCGTAATACCTTTCATAAAAACAGCGCTTCCTGCTGTATATTTGAACCACAAGGCGGTTAGGGTGATTTTGTCTCTTTCAATAAAACCAGTGCTTGTTCAAGCCTTTCAGCCTCTAATGTGCGCCATTGATACAGCACAGCTAATGCTTGATCAGAGTATTCTCGCTGATCGGCTTCTTTCATAAATAACGCTTGTAATGTCGGTGAATTAGCCTCTTTTTCGCTAATAAGCACCGAACTTGCTATTTTTCGCGCTTTACTGATCGCAGAAATACGTTCTGGCGTTTTATTTTCCTGTCTTTCTGCTTCGTGGATATCATTCCAAACTTGGCGCATTAAAGGAAAATTATGAGTGATCATTTGATCAAATAACGCATTAACGACTTCACTACGGCGATACGCCTCATTGCTGTTTAAAATAAATTCCGTGTTATTAGCAAGTTCATCGTTATTACGTAAAATCTCTTTGCTTAATGGGATCTTTGCCATATCACTTTTATAGATGATCTCTTGTCCTTCATCCGATAAAAGAAAGGCAATAAATTTAGCTGCGGTGTCTCTTTTACTGCTTTCGGCAACAATAGCAACATAAGCTGGTAAAATAATCGACTTATCAAAATAGCTAAATTCGACAAAATCAAAGCGTTTCTGATGATTAAAAGCGTAGTTATCGATAATTGGGCCTGCACCTACAATACCTCTGGCGATAGCATCACTGACACGGGAACTCCGTGCCGAAATCGAGGAAAGATTACCACTGGTTTCGAGTAGGATCTGCCATCCACGCTCCCAGCCATACTCTTGTAGCACATTTTCCACCATCAATTGCATCGTGCCAGAGTTCGCTGGAGTGGTCATGGTTAAGTGCCCTTGGTAAATAGGATCACTTAAATCAACCCAACTTTTAGGTGCAGGAATACCGAGTTTTTGTAGGTATTGCGTATTACTCATAATACCAATACCAGAATAGCCAACCGTGGTTATCTTATCGTTTAAGATATCACTATGGCGCGTTAACCATTTTGGCGTTTCGTAATTTACGGGTAATCGAGCCAGTAACCCTTCTCTATCTAAATGATGAAAAAAGTTAGCCGATGATGACATCACAATATCAACTGGCTGTGTGGGATATTGTTTCATCATTCGTGTCGCAATCGCGACGCGACGATAAACCACTTGCACCTTAGTATCTGGATAACGAGCACTAAAAGCCTCTGTAAGTGGTCGCATTGGTGTATCTGAAAGAGTCGTCAGTATAACAAGTGGCTGCTCATCACTACGCACCGGTGTGATAAACAGCCAACTAAACAGTAAACAGACGAGGCTCAGTGTTATTTTTATTCTCATGGACATACCCCTGGTTTTGTTTTGAATAAACATAAAAATGTGTCGAACTTCAAACTTCTGATATTTAGCAATATTTATTATTTTTGGCTAATGAGTCCTTAATGACTCATTTCTAACAATGATACGACGATATCTTCACTCATTTTTAAACCAACGCCTAATAGCGATGTTACAAATTTGACTCACCGATTCAGCAGAATGTGTCATCGATGACTCAAATTCCCTCTTTTGCACCAAGATGACCTAAATGAATAGCATCAGCTCTGAAAACCAAAATCAGCTTCAGACATGAATAATATTCGGAGTCATCTCTATGCTAAGTTTCTTTAAAACCAGAAAGGATCTGCCGCTAATAGAAGCGTCAAGTGAAAAGATCCGCGCAATATATAAAAAGCACCAATGGCAGGTCTTCTTTGGTCTTGTTCTTGGTTATGCCATGTTCTATGTGGTTCGTATGGCACTCGGTGTGGTGAAAAAACCTATGCTGGATGCAGGTATCGTAACCACCGCTGAACTCGGTTTAATGGGTTCTGCGTTCTTCTTTACCTATGCATTTGGTAAGTTCTCTAACGGCTTCTTGTCAGATTATGCCAATATTGGACGCTTTATGTCCATCTCGTTAATTGCCTCTTCCTTTGTTTGTATATTCATGGGAATGTCAACGGCGAGCCTGTTCTTTATCCTTTTATGGGGTATTAACGGTTGGTTCCAATCAGTGGGTTCAGCACCTTCTTGTGTGTCTATCTTCCAATGGTTCTCACCAAAACAGCGCGGTACCGTTTATTCCATCTGGGGTGGCTCGCGTAATATCGGTGAAGCAATCACGTGGATCTTAACGGCAACGATAGTGAGCTTCTTCGGCTGGCGTGCAGGTTTTATCGGTGCAGGTATCGCAGGTATTGCTGCAGGTATCATCTTACTGATGATTTTGAAAGACCGTCCTCGTACTTATGGCTTACCTGATCCAGCAACCGCATATGGCGAAGAGTCAGAAGCCGTTAAATCAAGTGATCCTAAAGAAACACGTCGCGCTCAGTTATTCGTATTAAAACAACCAACAGTGTGGATCATCGCAGCAGCATGTGCGGCTATGTATATCTCTCGTTATGCAATCAGTTCATGGGCAGTTCTTTACCTACAAGGTTCAAAAGGCTACTCACTGATTGATGCGGGTTTCGCAATGTCTACTTACCCAATCGCGGGTTTCTTCGGCGCAATCTTAGCGGGTATGGCTTCAGACAAACTGTTTAACGCTAACCGTCATATTCCAACTCTAATTTATGGTATCGCCAACATCGCTGGTTTTGCACTGATGTTCTGGGGTCCACAAAGCCGTGTTATGGATGCTATTGCATTAAGTATGGTTGGTTTTGCAATGGGTGGTCTGGTTGTGTTCTTAGCAGGTTTAACCGCTTGTGACCTGATGCCGAAAAACGCAGTAGGTGCAGTAAAAGGCTTTATCGGATTGTTCGCTTACATTGCAGCATCGGCTCAAGAACTGGTTTCAGCATCACTGATTAAAGTCACACAAGTTGGTGATATCACTCACTACGACTTCACCACAGTACAGTATTTCTGGATTGGTTCTGCCATCGTTTCCATGATTTTAGCGACGCTAGTCTGGAATGCGAAAAAAGTGACCATGGATTAATGAATTAATTAAGTTGTCATCAAGGGATACCTTTGGGTATCCCTCTTTAAAAAGAGAATGTCATTATGCGTAAGACAAAAATTGTTGCGACTCTTGGCCCAGCTAGTTGCTCAGAACAGATGATTGAAAAGCTGATTATGGCAGGTGCTAACGTATTTCGTTTAAACTTTTCACACGGCACTCGCGAACAGCATCAGGCCACAGCCGCAACTATCCGTCAGGTCGCAGAAAAACATCGTGTATTTATCGGGATCTTAGCTGACCTTCAAGGCCCGAAAATTCGTATCGCTAACTTTAAAAATGATTCAATTCAATTAAAACAAGGCGATAGCTTTATTCTAAATGCAGATTTAGACAGCACATTAGGCGATGAGCAACAAGTTGGTTTGGACTACCCACAACTTGTTCAAGAAGTCACACCAGGGAATATTCTGTTACTTGATGATGGCAATATTCAATTACAAGTCAGCGCCGTCAATAATAATAAAATAGAGACTGTCGTTACTGTTGGAGGCAAATTATCTAACCGTAAAGGCATTAACTTACTTGGTGGTGGTTTATCTGCTCCTGCATTAACAGACAAAGATAAACAAGACATACACACAGCAGCCGCTATTCAAGCAGACTACATCGCCGTTTCATTCCCACGTAATGGTGCTGATATTGAATATGCACGAGGCTTAGTGATTGCAGCAGGAAGTCACGCCAAAATCGTTGCTAAAGTTGAACGAGCAGAAGTGGTTTCTTGTGAAGAAAACATGGATGACATCATTAAAGCATCTGATGTCATTATGGTGGCACGCGGTGATTTAGCAGTAGAAATTGGTGATGCCAGCTTACCAGGCGCACAAAAGCAACTCATTGCACGTTGTCGCGCATTAGGTTGCCCTGTTATTACCGCAACTCAAATGATGGAATCGATGATTGAAAGCCCAATGCCAACGCGTGCTGAAGTGATGGATATTGCGAACGCCGTAGGTGATGGAACGGATGCTGTGATGCTTTCAGCGGAAACGGCAGCAGGGAAATACCCTGTCGAAGCCGTTAGTGCAATGGCGCGAGTCGCTGAAGGCGCTGAGCGTTCTTTTGCAGCAAACGCAGAAAACCCATGGCAATCACCGTCTTACTATTCACAAACAGGTCGTTGGATTGCGCTAGCAGCCGCGACAACGGCTTTTCATGACGACAAGCATTTAAGTGTTGCGGCATTAACAGAGAATGGCAAATCAGTGACCTTGTTGTCACGTTTTATGCCAAACAACAACGTATATGCATTAACAGATAATCCCGCACTTGCAGGTCAATTAACTGTATTACGTGGTGTAACACCTGTGGCTTATCAACGTCAAAATAATAATGACTGTGATGAAAGCATCATGCAAAAACTGCAAACAGAGGGATTATTAACAGACATGAATTCACTCTTGATCACCCGTTTATCCACTTTTGAGAAAACCGGTGAAAGCGATTGTTGTCATCTTGTTCCTGTAAAACAAGTTGAAGCAGCGACGGCTTGAGTGTCTTCCATCAAGGGGCTTATGAGAGAGGCAACCTGAAGTAAATAACAAGAAAAAGAGCACACCAAAATCATTTTAGCCACAGGGAATGTGGCTATTTTTCTTTCTACTTATCGCAAGGATAAGCATCTTGTAATGCAAGAATATAAACCAATTCTATGGGTGCATTTTTTTGTTTCTGCTTAACAATGGGATTTTTATCTAAATAAGCATCAATATGCTTAACCATAAAATCTCCATTTTGTTCTATTTTAGGTGGTGGACAATAAAGAGGACGAAAATCATCGTTATTTTGATTCTCAATTTTCACAGCAACAGCATAAAAATTCAATCCATTCGCAATACCGTTTAAATAAGCTTGTGTCACGGACTCTAATTGTTTATTAGCAGGATTATCTTGAGTAAGTAATTGTTTAACTTGAAGATAGGCACTCAGCGTTATCGCTTGTGAATACACTGGGAATAACAATAACATTCCTATTACCCCCTTTAATAACATTCCTTTTTTCATTCTGATGTTCTCTTTATTTCAATAGATATGGATTTAATTCTAGCCGTTTTATTGCGTTAAGAATATGTGCAGTGAATATATACACTGAAGATCTTTTAAAGGATCACATTGTGCAAATCAAACTCATCAAATTGTGATCATAAACTCATTTAGGATGGTTTCTAAACTAATTAGTTGGTTTATACTTTACAAAGTAAATAAAACGGTGCATAACTGTCAAACACAGACGATTTTATATAAAAAAAACATCTTTTAGTTTTGTTTCTAAACAAATGGAGTAGTAACGTGACACCGAACGTACCCAATACATTACGGCAAATGAATGCCTCGCTTGTATTAAATGTCATTCGTCATCAAGGTCCTTTGTCACGGGCTCAGATAGCCAAAATTAGCGGAATTACAAAAGCGACGGTGTCTGAAATTATTAACGATCTCCTTGAAGAAAAAATCGTTTATGAAAGCGGAGTCAGTTCGCCAGCAGGACAAGGCAGAAAAGGTATTTTAGTTAACTTCGATCCTCAACACAGTTTAGGTGTCAGCATTGACTTAGGTGGAACCAAGATAGCTTATGCGGTTTTTAACTTAGATGCCGAATTGTTGTATGAATATCAAGAACCTACCTTTGATACTGACAGCCGTGATGACTTTATTACGCAATTTGCACAAAGTATTGAAAATGTGATCGAAAAAAGCGGCGTAGACCGTCAAAAGATCAATGTTATCGGTGTCGCCACACCAGGGATCATCGATATCAAAAATGGTGTTGTGCTAGAAGGCTCCCCTAACTTACCTCAATGGGATAACTTACCTTTAGCACAACAGCTTACAGAAAAACTCAATGTACCCGTTGTACTCGAAAATGATATTCGTGCAGCACTTGTGGGTGAAATGTGGAAAGGCCGCTGCCGTCATACGCACAGTTGTGCACTGATTGGTATTGGCACAGGATTAGGCTCCGCCTTGCTGATGGATGGAAAAGTTATCCGCGGCGCAAACAATGCAGCTGGTGAAATCGGCTATATGATGTTTGCTCGTGATCATCTTTTTCGTAATTGGCGCAATAAAGGGTGCTTTGAGAGTTTCTGCTCTGGCTCAGGTTTAAGTGAACGAATGGCGAGCTTGCGAGGGGAAAATCTTAGTGCGATTGAGATTATTCAAGCCTCACAACAAGGTGATCCGCTTGCTCAATCCTTAGTTGAGGAAATGGCAGATTATCTTGCTATCGGCATTATGAATTTAGTCGCCATTGCAAATCTGGAAAAAGTGGTATTAACAGGCGGGATCACCCGTTCTGCTGACACCTTTTTACCGCGTGTTCAGGCAAATTTAGATAGACATTTATTTGCTAACACCAAAGTGAATATCGAGCTTTCTGAATTATGGGAAAAAGGCCCGCTTTATGGCATTGCTATTCTCGCCTTAGCTACGGTTTATCCATCAATTCAATTTATGCCCGAGATCCAATTGAGATAACCCTAATAAAAAAGTCTTTAAACGAGATGGGAGCGACTCATGGCAGGAATACATCTTCACCCACATGATATTTTAGACGAAGGCATGCCCGCTATTCTTCAACGCCTTGACGGTATGAAGCATGTTGAGCATTTATTTGTCGAAATTAATACGATTTTTGAACGTAACCCTTACCCTGTTGGCGATCTACCTCATAACCCTATTCATAATGTGGTTATGGGAACAGGTACATTACACATCAATACTCATACCGATTTTCCTCGTCTGAGCCAACGTGTTGATCCCACAATTTTAGCGGGTGCAGATCCGCTAATGACGATAAAAAAAGCCACTGATGGTGGAAAATATAAAGTCATTCCATGGGCTAATATTCTTAATGGCGACTTTATAGGGGATGTAGAACATAATCAAGTCGTGGACTTTAAAGGCCGTCCACAAGCGCATTGGCTCTGCCCTAACGCTCCCGATGTTGCACAACTTTGGCAAAAGACATTCACAGCATTAAAACAAAACTACGGTTATGACACCTTTTTAATTGATCGAATTCGATTCCCTGATTGGGCCGGCAAAGAAGTGAATCCAGCAGGGTTATTTACCTGTTTTTGCCCTCACTGCGAAAAGAAAATGGTGCAACAAGGTTTACCCGTTAATGAAATCAAACATCGCCTTACTGCTTTAGCTGATTCATTAAAACAAGGGGATTTCGAAACGCCTGTTACCGCATTAAAAGAAGAACCTCTATTAAAAGCATGGCAACTATTTCGCCAACAAAGTGTGACTCAATTGGTTGAGAAATTACTGTCTGATGCAAAACAAACAGCAGGCGGAATTACGTTATGGCTCGATTTGTGGCCACCCGCTTACAGTTGGATCTTAGGTCAGAACTATCATGAATTAACGCGTTATTCTTCAACACTCAAACATTTCCCTTATCATAAATTAGGGGGTGGTGCAGATGTTCAAGGGTTAATTAATCATTTTGCTCATGATAGTGAAAGCCAAGAGCGTGCATTTACTGCGTTTAAACGTTTATTTGAACTACCTTATGATATTTCATATGAAACCTTTAAACAGCAAGGCTTCCCTATTCACTTTGTTGCAGAACAAAATAATAAAGTTCGCCAGCTTTCACAGCCAAATACCTTTATTTATAGCGGTATTCAAATGTGGAATTTACCAGCCTCTCAATTAATTGAAGCGGTTATTGCTGCCGAAGAAAGTGCATGTGATTCTCTGCTTTATTATTGCTACGGATGGGCGACGCAAGAATTGTTTGATGCGATTGGTGAACACAATACACCTAATAATAACTCTTATAACAACAACACAGTTAAAAAATAATACACCGTGGAAAATCAGGATCAAATTATGGCTAAACAACAAAAATGGAAAGTTTTTTTCCTTCTGTTTGTCACGATGTTTTTACTCGGTGGCATTCAAAATACTAAAGGGCTTATTCTCGAACAGGTTCAACATGATATTTCATTAAATATGAGCCAAGTAGGCTCATTAATTACCTTTTTCCAAATCGGCTTTTTAGTTGCCAGTTTATTAACGGGCTATTTTACCGATAAGAAAGGGTTAAAAGTCATGATGTTTATTGGCTCATTAATGATGGCTGTCGGTTTAACAGGAACCAGCCTTGCTTTCAATGTGATGCTATTTTTTGGCTTTTATCTGGTGATTGGTTTAGGGATTGGCTCGATGCTTGTCTCTATCGTGACTGTTATTCCGACTTTCTATAAAGAGAAAGCAGGAATGATGTTTAACGTCTCTAACGCCATGTTTGGTGTAGGGATGATTGTCACCCCACTTATTTTACAATATCTCTTCTCACACTCTATTTCATGGCGTACCTTTTATGTGGGTGTTGCCGTTATTGTTGCTGTGATTATTTTAGTATTAAGCACCTTAAAAATAGAAAGTAGCGCACAAGTCGATATGAAATTCAGTGACTTTTTAGAGTTACTGACACAAAAGTCACTGTTACTGGTTATTTTATTTATCACTTTATATGTTGCCGCCGAAGCCGCGTTCCTAAACTTCTTCCCTATTTTCTATACTTCTATGGATATTGGGAATATGAGCAATGCGCAAAAAGCAGAAACAGCGGCTTATGTTATTTCTAGTTTTGCTTTCTTATTTACCATCGGTCGCTTTATTGGTGGCTTTATTAACCTTGCATTAGGTGATCGCAAAACGCTTATTCTGTTCTCACTTTTCTCTCTGATAGCCATTATTGTTAGCCGTATTTTTGTGCAAGATGTTGTTTATCTATTTATGGTGTTTGGTTTTGCATTATCTGTTCTATTTCCAACAGCCGCAGCGGTTGCTACAAAATTAACCAGCAAAAGTGGCTCGGTGATGGGACTTATTTATGTTGCTTCAGGATTGGGCGGAGCCTTAGCGGGTTCATTAATCGGTCAGGTTTCAGAAAGCTATAATGTTTCTGTTGGCTTTAACCTAATTATCGTATTCGTCGCCCTCTTCTTTATTATTTCTCTGTTTATTAGAGAACAAAAACAATAACAACGACGTATTATACCTCTAAAATTTACCCCTCTACATGAGGGGTTTTTTATTTCTCTTGCAATATTCTAAGACGCATTTCCCCTTTCTCTCTGTTGATTTTTTCACCAAAGCCCCAATATTAATGTTTATATTCACTGTTAAAGTAGGAGAATATGATGGCAAGTGGATGGGCTAATGATAGTGCTGTTCAAGAGCAAATCGATGCCACCATTGATGATGCAATTGCAAGAGCTCGCAATCAAATGACACAAGGCGAAAGCGCTGCGTTTTGTGATGAGTGCGGTGAGCCAATCTCTGTGGCTCGGCAAAAAGCCGTTCCTGGCGTACGTTATTGTTTAAATTGCCAAGAGGTAATTGATAAAAAGAATAATGCCTTTAGTGGATATAATCGCCGTGGTAGTAAAGATAGCCAACTCAGATAATCTGTAACTATTATCATATAAAACAAAAACTGTACCTTAATATGAGTTTCCTCTATTAAAGTACAGTTTGTTTTATTTAATCAGACAAGGATTTAATTAGATTTTTGCAGCCTTTTTCGAGCTCATATTTTGACTCATTTCAGTTAAAATCTTCATGAAATTATCAATATGTGCGCGTTCAGTATTTGGGTTCATAAATACCGCTTTTTCACCTGGAAGATAAATATAACGGTTATTTTTTGCATATTTAGAACAAGCAATAGAATCAACCCAGTTAGTAAATAAGCCTTCTCTACCACGCTGTAAGAAAAGTTTTCTATGCCACTGAGTATTGTGAACCATAAAATCATACGCTTCTTTGTCAGTAGCGCACGTTAACTCTAGATCAAAAGCAACATTAGGATCTTTCACTAAGTTTGGATCATATAATTTAAAGCCAACACTTGGCCCTTGGTTCTGTGGCACGATCACTTTTGCATTGCCCATCTCTAATAACTGATGGCGCATATAGTTCGCGTTTTGCAAACAGTGGGCAATAATAGTTTGGTAACCTTCAATGCCCATATAGTGCATCGCAGAATAAGCCCCAAAAATACCCACACCACTACGTGTACATTCAATAGTTGATTGTAAGTGGGTTTGACCTTCTAATTCGTGCTCAAAATAGGTGAAGTTTTCAGGATCGTTTTCCAGTGCGACGAAGTCATTGCCATTTTTCACTAGTACTAAGCTTGAGGTGTAAGGTACATAGCCCCATTTGTGGAAGTCGATAGTGATAGAGTCGGCATATTTCAGATGTTTGAATTTCTCAACGTTCTGGCGTAAGCCTTCTAAAGTGACATCATTAATTGCTAGAGGGTTACCGCTAAAGTCATATTCTAAGAAGAAAATAATCGGCCAACCAACGGCAGCATCAACGTGGACATGTGGCTTAACAGGGATCTCAAATTCTTCACATAAGCGGTCACGTAATTCACAAACACCTTTCACATCATCGACACCAAAGGTATCTGTTGTGCCTGTGGTTAACATGATAGTTGGCACTTTACACTTAACAGTAAAGCAGGCTCTTAATTCACGCTCTAAGTGTTCTAGATTAATAGTATTATCTTCAGATACTTTAATGCGGATCGTTTTGTTATCGACATCAACACCTAATAGTGCAAGGTTGGTCATGTTTGAATAGTGACCACCTTGAGAGTTAATAATGCGATAGTCTTGATCTGCTGCCATACCTAAATGTTTAGAATTTGGCATGGATTTACGTAAGCCAAAAAGATAACCATATAAGTTACACATGGTGCCACCTTGAGTGAATACACCAGAGGCAACTTCAGGATCGTATCCCACTAATTTTGCGACTTTTTTGATCGCCACTTTTTCTAACGCATCAGCAACACCTGAATATTCGCAATACACCATATTAGGATTGCCCATTAATCCTAAGATAGATCCATAAACACCCGGATCACTTGGCATCGCAATAACGTTTTCAACAGCGAGTGGGTTTTCCCAGTTTTTACACAGTGTCGAAACTAACATCAGTAATTCATTAGGATCGTTTTCTGGGTAATTAATGTTTTGTTGGATTTGTGTATCTGCCATTAAACGTTCAAATAATTGTGGCCCATTAGAATAACGCTGTAATTGGTCATTATCATTAGTCGTTGTTTTTCTAAACTGTGTAATCGATTGGATGGTTTTATCCTGAAATATCGGCCAATACTTCGGATCTCGGCTGAAAAAGTGAGCAATAACGTCGTGGTATTTCTTCTCAAATTCCGCATTTAGAATGTTAGCAGAAGATAGACCTAATAAATCTTGATTTTTCACTATATTCTCCAAATAGAAACCGACAAAATTTTAAATTGATTGCATAGCAATACTATACATTTTCTAATTAAATTAGTTAGTGCTTCATGCGATCGCATAGGTTCTGCTGGCAACCACATAAAACAAAATATTTTATTTAATATCAATACAATAGAAATCTTCGGAAAGTTAAATTTACAGATATGATTATTTCATTTATATGCTTATGTGACTGACATCACAATGAAAATAAAGACAAAAACAAAAATAATCACCTGCAATACTATTAACTATTTGAAATATAATCAAAATATAACAATAGAATGCTAACCAACTGATATTACTGAACTCTTAATTTAATTAATTGAATTAATCTGTTATTTCTACAATTGGCACAGTGAAAATTACATTTAATTTAATTAAAAAGAACAAAATCAAACGAAATCACTATGATATTTTTCATAATTAGCAAATTAATTCTAATTTTAACTATTATTAGGTATAAAATATTGGATAAGGCTAGTTTGACAGATAGCATTCAATGAAAAAATAAACAAAGAAATTATCTCAGTTGATTATTCTAAAAATAACAAAAATATTGGTTAAAATAAAAATTAGTAACTTAGCTAAATAATCAGAATATTTACTCTACATATTTTGTTTTCTTTGCCGATACTTAAAGTAATAGAGTAGGTAATTAACGGAGAACACAATATGAAAGCACATATAGCTGTTGTTGCTGTATTCGTATTATTATCCGCAAGTGTCCATGCTGAAGAATTTACCTGCCAACTTGAAAATGGTAAGTATGTCAGTGTATCCGCTGAACAGGGAAAACCCCCTGTGTATCGTTATGGCACACTTGCTAAAACAGAGATAACACTACCAGTACCTCAACAACCCAATAATAATGTCTTTTATGGGCATCAGATGTTTGTTGCAGGAGCATCGGCTTATGTTCGATTTAAGAATGGGAACTACAGCTATGTTGTTTACGACGGTGAAGGTAGAGGATGGCAATTTAATGGTGTTATTGTTTATAAAGACAATAATATTATCAGTAAAAAAGAGTGCAAAGGGCCATTAACACCAAGCTTGGATAATTTAAAAAATTACTCAATTAAAATGGACCCTTATTTAGAAACCTATATTTATGCGCCTTAATTTGCCATATTATTGATTAGACATAAAAAAACCCAATTCAAAGAATTGGGTTTTTACTATTATTAAGCAACGAGATGTATTGATTAGTCTTCTAATAACAGAACAGATTCTAATGCAATTTCAATCATTTCGTTAAAAGTCGTTTGACGCTCTTCTGCTGTAGTTTGTGTCCCTTTTTTGATGTGATCAGAGACAGTACAGATAGTCAGTGCTCTTGCACCATATTCAGCAGCAACACCATAGATACCAGCAGCTTCCATTTCAACACCAAGGATGCCGTATTTTTCCATAACATCAAACATTTCTGGATCTGGAGAGTAGAACAGATCAGCAGAGAAGATATTACCAACACGAACTTTAATATCTTTTGCTTTAGCGGCAGATACTGCATTTTGAACTAATTCAAAATCTGCAATAGCAGCAAAGTCTTGGTCTTTGAAACGCAGACGGTTAACTTTAGAGTCTGTACATGCACCCATACCGATAACAACGTCACGTAGTTCAACGTCTGGTAATACCGCACCACATGAGCCCACACGGATGATCACTTTTACGCCGAAATCAGTAATTAATTCTTTTGCGTAAATTGAGCAAGAAGGAATACCCATACCGTGACCCATAACAGAAATCTTACGGCCTTTATACGTACCTGTAAAACCTAACATACCACGAACGTTATTTACTTGACGGACATCTTGTAAAAAAGTTTCAGCGATGTATTTAGCACGAAGCGGGTCGCCCGGCATTAAAACGACATCAGCAAAATCGCCCATTTCTGCGTTAATATGAGGGGTAGCCATAACTCTTCCTTTTAATTGATCTTTTTACTATTTAAATATTATTCGGTAGGTATATTGCTATACCTACCGAAATAAAATTAGAACATCGCTTTACCGTAATCGACTGGTGATAAACCGAAGTATTTCACGACAGTTTGACCGATATCCGCGAAGGTTTCACGATGACCTAATGAACCTGGTTTAACTTTAGGACCATAAACCAGAACAGGAATGTGCTCACGAGTATGATCAGAACCTGGCCAAGTTGGGTCGCAACCGTGGTCTGCTGTTAAAATAAGAATGTCATCTTCTTTTACCAGTTCCATCAGTTCTGGTAAGCGACGATCGAATAACTCAAGTGCTTCACCATAACCTACAGCATCACGACGGTGACCGTAAGAGGAGTCAAAATCAACAAAGTTGGTAAAGACGATGGTGTTATCACCCGCAAGTTTCATTTCTTCAAGTGTCGCATCAAACAGAGCATCAATACCCGTTGCTTTCACTTTCTTAGTGATACCTACGTTTGCGTAGATGTCAGCAATTTTACCGATAGAAACAACGTGGCCTTGTTTTTCATCAACCAGTTTTTTCAACATAGTTGGTGCTGGTGGCTCAACCGCTAAATCATGACGGTTACCTGTACGAGCGAAGTTACCTGGTTTGTCACCAATAAATGGACGCGCAATAACACGACCAATGTTGTAATCGCCTTTGTTTAGTTCATCACGAGCAATTTCACACAGCTCATATAATTCATCTAAACCGTAAGTTTCTTCATGACATGCAATTTGGAATACAGAGTCAGCTGAGGTATAGAAAATCGGCTTACCGGTTTTCATATGCTCTTCACCCAGTTCATCCAAAATCACTGTACCAGATGCGTGGCAGTTACCTAAGTATCCAGGTAATTTGGCACGTTTAACGATGTTTTCTAACAGCTCTTGTGGGAATGAATTTTTCAGTTCTTTGAAGTATCCCCAATCAAATAGAACAGGAACACCTGCGATTTCCCAGTGGCCTGACGGAGTATCTTTACCAGAAGAGATTTCACTCGCGTAGCCATAAGCACCGATAATATCTGCGTTTTTGTCTAAACCGATAGGGAATTTACCTGTTGATTCTTCCGCAGCTTTACCTAAACCTAAACGGCAAAGATTAGGTAAATGAAGAGGACCTTTACGACCGTCTCTATCTGCTTTACCGTCAGCAAACGCTTGTGCGATATGCCCTAAAGTGTCTGAACCTTGGTCACCGAATTTCTCCGCATCACCGGCAGCACCGATACCGAAGGAATCTAATACCATGATATGTACACGTTTCATAATTCTCTCTCCTGTGTCATTCTCCGTAGGCTACGGATATGTCACTTATAAATCGTAATTGAGTTCTTATTCGCTGATTTGGCGGTACACCATTGGTGAAGCTTCGCGTTTGCTGTCACCAATTACCATCGCTTTACGGACTTCAGCCGCAGCTTCTTGCCATGACTTTTCACTGTTAGCATGGATTATTGCTAAAGGTGTATCTGTATTGATCTCAGCACCAAGTGCGACGATGTCGCTTAAGCCAACACTGTAATCAATAGCATCAGTCGCTTTACGGCGGCCGCCACCTAGTGTCACAACAGACATACCTAATGCACGCGTATCCATCTCTGTGATGAATCCTGCTTTCTCAGCGAATACAGGTTTACTTAATACCGCAGTTGGCAGGTATTTATTGTAGTTTTCAACAAAATCAGTTGGGCCTTTCTGTGCTGCAACCATACGACCAAAGACTTCTGCTGCTTTACCGTTATCCAACACATCTTGCAGTTTTTGGCGAGCTTGTTGACGATCATCCGCTAAACGACCTGATACTAACATTTCAACACACAGCGCCATAGTGACTTCAAATAGACGTGGATTACGATATTCGCCTGTTAAGAATTGAACCGCTTCACGAACTTCAACCGCATTACCTGCGCTAGACGCTAATACTTCGTTCATATCAGTTAACAGTGCAGTGGTTTGACAGCCAGCGCCATTTGCTACTTGGACAATTGACTCAGCCAACTCTTCAGATTTTTGATAAGTCGGCATAAAAGCACCCGAGCCAACTTTAACGTCCATCACTAATGCATCTAAGCCTTCAGCTAATTTTTTACCTAAAATAGATGCAGTGATAAGCGGGATTGAATCAACTGTAGCAGTAATATCACGGGTAGCATAAAAGCGTTTGTCAGCAGGTGCTAATGAATTAGTTTGTCCAATGATGGCAACGCCGACATTGCGAATAATGTCGCGGAATTTCTCATCATCAGGGAAAATATCAAAGCCTGGAATTGCTTCAAGCTTATCTAATGTTCCGCCTGTGTGGCCTAATCCACGACCAGAAATCATAGGAACATAACCACCACAAGCCGCAACCATTGGCCCTAACATCAGTGAAGTAACATCACCCACACCACCAGTTGAATGTTTATCAACAATTGGGCCATTTAAGTTTAGGCTTTTCCAGTTCAATACTGAACCAGAATCACGCATAGCTAATGTCAAAGCAACACGCTCTGGCATTGTCATGTCGTGGAAATAAATAGTCATTGCTAAGGCAGCAATTTGACCTTCAGAAACAGTATTATCTCTGACGCCATTAATGAAAAAACGAATTTCTTCCTCAGTTAAAGGATGACCATCACGCTTTTTACGAATAATCTCTTGGGCAAGAAACACTGCAACCTCCTGGTTTTATAGCATTGGTAACGCCCACAATAACGAAAAGTGGGCGTATTTCACGAATGGATTAGTAACCACTAGACGATTTTTGTTCGCCATGACCTAAAGTGGCTAATAAATTACCTAACAGGCTTGACGCACCAAAGCGGAAGTGACGGGCATCAACCCAGTTGTCACCCATAATGCGGTTAGCTAATGCAAGGTATTGAGCAGCTTCTTCCGCGGTACGTACACCACCCGCAGGTTTGAAACCAACTTCTTTGCCAACACCCATATCGTGGATCACTTGGATCATTAACTCAGCGCTTTCCAGTGTTGCATTTACAGGTACTTTACCTGTGGAAGTTTTAATAAAGTCAGCACCTGCTTTGATTGAAATTTCAGATGCTTTACGGATAAGCGCTGGATCTTTCAGCTCACCCGTTTCAATAATTACTTTCAGTAAAGCACCCGCGTCTGCGCAAGCTTCTTTACATGCTTTAACGATATCAAAACCGATTTGCTCGTTACCTGCCATAAATGCACGGTAAGGGAAAACTACGTCAACCTCATCTGCGCCATAAGCTAATGCCGCGTTGGTTTCTGCTAATGCGATATCTAAATCGTCATTACCATGAGGGAAGTTAGTTACGGTTGCGATACGGACTTCTGGAGTACCCTGTTCGCGTAACACTTTACGTGCTAACGGAATAAAACGTGGATAGATACAAATAGCGGCTGTATTGCCTTCTGGGCTTTTAGCCTGATGACACAATGCAGTCACTTTTGCATCAGTGTCGTCATCATTTAATGTAGTTAAATCCATCAAAGACAGCGCAAGGCGCGCTGCAGCGGTTAAATCTGTCATAAAACTCTCCAACGATGTTTCTCAAGCCCTTTTGGGCGTACGCTTAAGGTTAGCGATTAAATTTGTTGGCGAGCGGACTTGGTTCCTTGAAGATGTTGTTGTAACTTGCGCTACAACGACAGCTGAGCTCCCTCTCACCGCGCTATGCTCACTTCGGCGACCCGTCATTGAGCCTTCGCCATTCCATGAAGTTTCAGCACATCTTATTTGAACACGCTAAGGAACAATTAGATGTGCTTTACGTCACACTAATCAAATGCAACTTGCAAACAATGACATATAAGTGTGATCAACATCACAATTAGGTCATTTTCTGGTTTAATGTTACTCGAATAGCGCCTCTAAGTCGTCTTTATAACGCAAAAAAAGCGAGATCAATATGAAATGATATCGCTATTGACCCTATTCAATACAAATTGCGAAATATCTCTCACAATAAAAGTAGTTAACATTACAGCAGAAAACAAACATAAAAGAGCAGACAGGCAAAACCCATCTGCTCTTTATAATCAAAATCAATTAAGCAGCAACAACAGCCATTGCGGTTAATGCAAAGAAGAAACCTGCAATCGTCGCACTCATTAAGTTAGAGAGTGTACCAGCAAGTACGGCTTTCATCCCTAAACGAGCCACGTCTTTACGGCGATTTGGAGCCATTCCGCCTAAACCACCTAGCAATACAGCAACGGAAGAGAGGTTAGCAAAACCGCACAGTGCAAAGGAAATAATTATCTTTGTTTGCTCTGATAAGATGATTAAGCCTGATGCAGCAACTTGAGCTTCATCTTGTAGATATTTGCTAAATTCAGAGTAAGCATAGAATTCATTAATAACCAGTTTTTGACCAATAAATGAGCCAGCAACGGTCGCTTCACTCCATGGTACACCGATTAAGAAAGCAATAGGTGCAAAAACCCAACCTAATACTAATTCTAATGAGAAATTCTCATAGCCAAACCAGCCACCAATGCCACCTAGGATACCATTGACTAATGCAATTAACGCAACGAAAGCAAGTAACATAGCACCGACGTTAAGTGCCAGTTGTAGACCTGAAGATGCTCCAGCTGCGGCCGCATCAATAATATTTGCTGGTTTTTCTTCATCGGTCATTTTATCCAGCGCATCTTTTTGATCGTCTGGCGTTTCTGTTTCAGGGATCAACAATTTAGCAAAGAGTAAACCACCTGGTGCGGCCATAAATGATGCCGTAATCAAATACTCTAATGGCACGCCCATGCTTGCATATCCAGCAAGAACAGAACCCGCAACAGAAGCAAGACCACCACACATAACAGCGAATAACTCAGAGGTTGTCATTCTTGCAATATAAGGACGAACAACAAGCGGAGCTTCGGTCTGACCCACAAAGATATTAGCTGTTGCAGACATCGATTCTGTGCGTGATGTACCAAGGACTTTTTGTAAGCCACCACCAAGGATCTTAATCACAATTTGCATAATGCCGAGGTAATACAGCACAGCAATTAAAGAGGAGAAAAACACGATAACAGGCAGTACGCGTAGGGCGAATACGAAACCGCCACCACCAAACAACTCGAACATTTTATCGGATACTAGGCCTGCAAATAGGAAGCTCATCCCATTATTGCCGTAATCAATAACATTCTTAACACCATCAGAAACCGCAAGAAGCACTTCGCGACCACCGTCGGAATAAAGAACAAATGCACCTAAGCCAATCTGAATAAGGAATGCGCCACCAACTGTACGTAGTCTAATTGCACGTCGATTGCTGGAAAACAGAATGGCTATCAATATTAATGTTGCCATTCCGACCAAGCTCATAATGAGTTGCATTGAAGGATCCCTGTTCACATAAAAATTTAATGGATTATCAATAATGCTCTAGCCTGAGATTATTGACTCTTTTTGCCAGATAATTATACCTAGTCCAGAAAAAGAACCCTCTATATCCATCACAAATAGCGCTTGAAAAAAGCAACACAAAACCCACAAATGAGAAGTAGATCACATAAATAAACCTAAAAAACGCACTTATTGAATAGGCTAATTTAAAAAAAATATCATTCGATTAACAAATGATGGCTTTAATCTTAAATAGCAGAAATAAATGAACGTTTTATTTGTATAAGTACAATTAAAATAAGGCATATTTTTAATCTTTTTGATTAAATAAGTTTAAGATAAAGACGAGGTATTATCTTTTAATCGGAATAATTGTAGGCTATTGAGATAGAGTTGCTCTGCGATCAACTCTGGTGATCCTTGACGCAGCTCACAGAGTTGGGAAAAAACGTTCTGAATACGCTCAGGGCGATTAGGTTCACCTTGAAAACCACTCACAGGCATATCAGGAGCATCTGTTTCTAATAACAGATATTCTAGTGGTAACGAGGCAATTGCGCGGCGAGTTTTTTGTGCTCGCTCATAAGTAATAGTTCCACCAACGCCAATAAAATAGCCTTGCTGAATAAACTTTTCTGCCTGTTGCAGACTTCCTGCAAAACCATGAATAACCCCTTTGCGAGGCACATCATAACGGCGTAAAAGTGCACTTAACTTATCGTGGGTTTTACGCGAATGTAGGATCACCGGCAAATCAAATTCAATCGCTAGTTTAAGCTGTGCAATTAAAAACGCCTCTTGCTTCTCAGGCTGAGGATTATCCATATAGTCATCAAGCCCTATCTCTCCGATGGCAACACAACGAGAAGCTGTTTTTAATTTCTGTTTTAATTCCAAGAGATGCTGTTCAGTGTGCTCTTCAATATATAAAGGGTGTAACCCCAATGCACAATATAATTGATGATGATTATTCGCTAACTCTGCAACAACATCAAAATTCCAACGTGCAACGGCGGGAATAATTATTTTTTCAATATGAGCTTGATGTGCTAGTGACAAGCTGTTGGCAATATCATCATAAAAAACTGGAAAATCAAAATGGCAGTGAGTATCAATAAATTTATTCATTCTGAATTTGCCTCACGTCAGGATGTACGCTCCGAGTTCCTTGTTGAATAATAGAAGCATTCTCCGCTTTATCAGCCTTCGCTTCTTGTTCAAACAAGCTAAAGACTTTTCTATCGTACTGTTTGAATTTTTTCTTAGAGAAATGCTGGCCAATCGTCGCCAGAAAATAACGCCCACAACGCCTACCCACATGATAATCATGATTTAATGCATTTAAACGACTTCCTAATGCACTAGATTGCAATGTAGTTGGTGGATATATTTCAATAACAACAACATCTTCTGGGGGAGATTGGATAAATTTAATTGTGTCGGTATAGGTTTCGATATGGACTTGTGCCATCTCCATAAAGCGCTGTAAACGGCTATTTTCAAACCATTTTCCCATACGCTCCACCCATTCTGTTGTGTATTGATATTCAGAAGGAACGGTACGAACAACGACAATAGTACGACAACCACGTCGATAAGCTTCTCTCACAGGAATAGCATCGCTGATACCACCATCATGATAAACAACATCATGAAATAAGACACCATTACGATAAAAAGCAGGAATGGCACTGGATGCTTTGATTATCTCAAGCCAAGTCGGCTCATCGGGCTGAAAATAATTTGCCTGAAAATTATCAGAACGACTTGCCACCATATAAAATTCGCGACCCGCATCAAAACGGCGTAGTGCTGTTGGCATATCAAGAGGCATTTCTTTAGCCGTTGTTTCTATATACCAATCAAGATCGAGTAAATTGCCGCCACGAACAAAGCGAATAGGATTGAAGAATTGATTATTGGTTGTATAGCGATTAATAATTTTACGTGCATACCCACGCTGACCACAGGCAAAAGCAGATAAATTTTGCGCTCCCGCAGATACCCCAAGTAAAATATCAAAGGGATCAAATTGTGATCGCATAAATTCATCAAGGACACCCGCAGTAAAGATCCCGCGTTGCCCCCCGCCTTCACAAACTAAAGCAACTTTACCTTGTGGCAGTGATGATTGAAATTCGAGTGCCGTAATATTATTTAATGTGACAGGTATATACTTCCCCATAATGTCTCCTTTATACAACTTAACAAAGGATACCCTCACATTTTTTTGACGTCATTCTTTTTACGTATTCATACAAATAATTTAGACAATATCTTCTTAGAATATGACGAATATAAAAGAAAATCATGTTTATGATTTGATATTTACATCTGAGTCTACGCTTTTAACACCTTCAATTTTTTCAATAACTTGCAATATTTTTTCTTCTTGCGCTTTACTATCAACAAAACCTGAAAGAAAGACATGCCCAAATTCAGTACGAATAGAAATATTGTCACTATCGATATCTTGCATTGGCAATAGCGTATCTTTAATTTTATTAGAAATAGAAGTATCGCTTAGATTCTGCCCTGTGTTATTCGTTACAGTATTAATTTCGCTATACCACGATGTTTCGGCTGACGTGCCCATACTGAAAAAAGTTAAGCCCATTGACATTACTAACGCTAATTTTAGCGTTTTATATTGTTTCATTGCTCTCCCCCTAATCACAATAACTGCGATAGGAAATATGTGTATTTTTAATATGTGTATTTTTATTAAGTACTAAAAAATTTTAACAAACTAAGCTATTACACTAATAATCTATTGGCATTTAATAAAGCAAAAAATAACAAATAAAGACTAATCCTAATGATTTTATTCTATTAATAACCCATAAAACTATAAAAAATTTTACATTTATTTATAAATAAGTATAAAAACGAGTATAATTTTAGCAGAAAAAAAAAAGAGTAATTCCGAATGAAGAAGGGTTTTTGGGCAGGATATTCAGGGTATACAAAACGAATTTGATAGAGAAATCGAGTATCTCACAGAGTGTTATTGTTAAATAATGTGCAATGACGTAAAAAAACAAAAAAGGCTATATTAAAAATATAGCCTTTTCATTGAGTTAAATACTCAAAATCAGTCTAGATACAGCTTCAGCATGCTTACTTTAAATAATTCGAGCTGAATCTTTCAACATAACAGCTTTCTTACTCCAAATAATTCAAGTCGCAACTTGAAACATGACAGCACTCTTACTCTAAATAATGCGAGCTGAATCTTTCAACATAACAGCTTTCTTACTCCAAATAATTCGAGCTGCAACTTGAAACATAACAGCACTCTTACTCTAAATAATTTGGGCTACATCTTTAAACATAACAGCACTCTTACTCTAAATAATTTGAGTTGCAACTTGAAACATAACAGCTTTCTTACTCCAAATAATTCAAGTCGCAACTTGAAACATGGCAAATAAATACTCTAAATAATTCAAGGTGTAGCTAGGCGACAAGTGAATGAGTCGCTAGGAGCATACATAAGTATGTGACTAGTGCGAATGAACGTAGTCAACAACGCTACAACTTGAAGTATGACGAGTATTTAGTGTTCACGGGTCTGATGGAACTCAACCTCAGGATAACGCTCACGCGTTAAATTCAAGTTGACCATCGTCGGTGCGATATAAGTTAAATTATCGCCGCCATCAAGTGCCAAGTTTTGTTCATTTTTACGTTTAAACTCTTCGAGTTTTTTCTCGTTATTACATTCAACCCAGCGTGCTGTTGAAACGTTAACGGATTCATAAATCGCTTCAACGTTATATTCACTCTTCAGTCTTGCAACAACCACATCAAACTGAAGCACACCCACGGCACCTACAATTAAATCGTTATTCGCCAATGGTCTAAAGACCTGTACAGCACCCTCTTCTGATAACTGTACTAATCCTTTAAGTAACTGTTTCTGTTTTAACGGATCACGTAAACGAATACGACGGAACAATTCTGGGGCAAAGTTTGGAATACCTGTAAACTTCAGGATCTCACCTTGAGTAAAAGTGTCACCAATTTGAATGGTTCCGTGGTTGTGAAGACCAATAATATCCCCTGGATAAGCATGCTCAACATGAGAACGGTCACCCGCCATAAAGGTTAATGCATCTGAAATTACCACATCTTTTTTGAGACGAACTTGATGCAGTTTCATGCCTTTATCATACATACCAGATACAACACGTAAGAATGCAACACGGTCGCGGTGTTTAGGGTCCATATTTGCTTGGATCTTAAAGACGAAACCGGTGAACGTTTCTTCAGAAGCAGTAACTTTACGTACATCTGTTTCGCGTGGCATTGGTGCTGGTGCCCATTTTACAAGGCCATCAAGCATATGATTAACACCAAAGTTACCTAATGCTGTACCAAAAAATACTGGCGTTAATTCGCCAGCTAAAAATGCCTCATGATCAAATTCATGAGAAGCACCTAATACTAACTCTAATTCATCACGTAATTGACTTGCTAAATCATCACCAATAGCTTCATCAAGCTCAGGGTTATCTAACCCTTTGATGACACGAGAATCCTGAATAGTGTGACCTTGACCTGTTTGATAAAGATAAGTTTCATCTTTCAGAATGTGGTAAACCCCTTTGAAGAGCTTTCCGCAACCAATAGGCCAAGTAACTGGGCTACACGCAATTTTTAATTCTGTTTCAACTTCGTCCATGACTTCCATTGGATCACGAATATCACGGTCGAGTTTATTCATAAAGGTCAGAATTGGGGTATCACGTAAACGTGTTACTTCCATTAACTTACGAGTACGATCTTCGACCCCTTTAGAGGAGTCAATAACCATTAAACAGCAGTCAACTGCGGTTAAAGTACGATAAGTATCTTCAGAGAAGTCTTCATGCCCTGGGGTATCTAATAAGTTAACTAAGCAATCTGCATAAGGGAACTGCATGACTGAGGTTGTAATAGAAATACCACGTTGTTTTTCCATTTCCATCCAGTCAGACTTTGCATGCTGATTTGAACCGCGACCTTTTACGGTTCCTGCACGTTGAATTGCTTGTCCGAATAACAACACTTTTTCAGTGATGGTTGTCTTACCCGCATCGGGGTGGGAAATAATGGCAAAAGTTCTACGACGAGCAACTTCTTGCTGAAAAATAGGATTAGACATCAATGGTGATCTTCTAGTTGATAGACGAGAGAATGTAAGACACTGATATATTGCTATAAGTAATAATTAAAGTGACTATAAAGACATTCAACCCGTAAGTTAATCTTAATTGGCGCTTATTTTCGCCTATCTTGTCTGTATAAACAATCAATGGTTACTATTTTATCTACTTGAGGGAGTGATGCCTAGTGTTTGAAAAAATTAATCGTACCTATCGCCTCATAGAGTAACCTTGTTTTCATTGAAACTCTCAGCATACCTATGTTTACTAAAAATTTGACACGTTACCTTTATGAGCGACTAATAAAGCAAAGAATTAGCCTATTTATTTTCGGTTAAAATCGGGATTGAATATAAAAACAAAAATAAATACACCTTTATTTAGATTTAATTTTTTCTATATTTAGAGATCAATCACTTTATTTAAAACAAAAATAAATACTCAATTTACTTATTTTAAATACTATTCACCTTTTTAACACCGTTATAATCACCTAGTGTTTTAAAATTAAACGATGACAAAAGTGAAATTAACTTGATAAATTTACATTAAGTAAAAATAAAGATAAATTTTAAATACAATTAATAAAAAATAAAATTTTAATACTTCAAATAAAATAAAAAAACGCCTAATAGAAGGCGTTTAAAATTTAGCTTAAATAAAAATTTAATTAGAAAGAAATAGGATAAGCCATGATAATCGCATCTTCATTCCCCGTCTTTGTTGGGTAATAGTTTTTGCGTTTCGAAACGAAATTAAATCCTATTGATTCATAGAGATTGAACGCTTTTTCATTAGATTCTCGCACCTCTAACCACAAGGTGGTGATATTTTTTTTCTCAAGTTTTTCAATTAGTTCTAGTAAAAGCGCTTTACCATAACCTTTCCCCTGATAATCAGGATGGATTGCAATATTAAAAAGTGTTGCCTCATCTAATATTAATTGCGTAATTGCGAAACCTACAATAATATTATCAGTGCAAATCTTCAGATTAAAATAATGACTTCCTTGGTTACTATAAAATGTTTCTTCACTCCAAGGGAATGAGTGACTTAGTTTTTCAATTTGCCATGCTAAAGGTAAATCAGCAGGGTTTAAGAGTGAAATGGTCTTCATATTGATAGATTTGTTTCCAAAGATCGCGTTTTGCATCAGCATCAAAATATAACTGATGTAATGAAGGGCTTCTCAGAGAAGTATATTCAGAGGGAAGTATGAGATCAGTGCCTAATAACCAGCAGGGAAGATCAAATGATTCTGTGAGCATGCTCACATCATCTGTTGTAATACAATAGATTTCGTCTTTATCTATCCCCATGGCGCTAAAAATATCAGAGAAAAGCCCGTTATTTAGATCAACGGTATCATCAGTAATGATAAGTAAACGTGTTGTATCCGGAAATTGAACAGAATGCTCGCCTTTTAACACAGCAGGCTTACGAAGTACCCACTGACGAATTCCAAGTTGGGATAACATTCTGTCTTTACGGCTCATTATGCTTACCTATCAAGTGTAGAACAACGGTACATAGTATCAGAGGGCATAAACTACGCCAATAAATAGCGTTGGTTTCTTTATATCTGATATCATGCGTCTCATGTTTTTTAAGGAGTAATAATCATAATGTCCTCACTGTCCCCTGCTAGCGAAGTTATTCTTCGTCACCTAGATCATTTCGCAGACAGGCATGTACTTATTGCAGGTGATCTTCAAGATACTTTCGCGGCGCAAATTCAGGCGAAAAGTGTCAGAGCATATACCAACCAATATCACCAGTGGCTACCATTACTAAAATCAATGGGTGATAACGTACTCTTTGGTTTAGTTGCTGATCAATCCTTTGTGAAATATTGCAATACCTTGATCTATTTTTGGCCTAAAAATAAAAACGAAGCCACTTTCCAACTGCGTAGCCTTTGCTCTAACTTACAAGTGGGTACTGAAATCTTTATCGTCGGTGAAAACCGTAGTGGTGTTAAAAGTGCCACAGAATTAATGAACGGTATCGCTAAACTTAAAAAAATAGATTCAGCACGCCGTTGTAGCTTATTTTTTGGTACTCAAACATATCAAACACTGTTTGACCGTAATAACTGGTGGCAAACTTATCGCCATGACGATCTTACTGTAATGGCATTACCAGGTGTATTTAGCCAAAATGCATTAGATGAGGGTAGCCGTTTATTGCTATCAACTTTTGATGATGCGATGGTTGGAGATTTACTGGATATGGCATGTGGTTGTGGTGTTCTTGCTACTGTACTTGGCAAGAAAAATCCAATGTTGAAACTGACACTGTGTGATGTGAATGCTGCGGCAATTTCTTCTAGTATCGCTACCTTAAACGTGAATGAATTAGAAGGTCGAGTGATTGCGAGTAATGTCTATTCAGCAGTTGAAGAGACTTATGATTGGATAATCTCAAACCCACCTTTCCATGATGGTTTAGGTACAAGCTATGAAGCAGCTGAAGATATTATTCGCCTTGCACCAAATTATCTAAAAAGAGGCGGTAAATTACGCATTGTGGCGAATTCATTTATCCCTTATCCAGATATACTGGATCATGTATTTGGCTCTCATGAAGTGCTTGCATCAACAGGTAAATTTAAGGTTTACCAAGCAACGAAAAAAGATTAATCACAAGCCCTGTTAAAAAACAGGGCTTGATTTTTTGTAGCTCATTTTATGTTATTACTTACCCTGTTTTATTTTTCATCACCAAGATAATTTATTGATAAAAAATAATTGACGCCAAAAATAAAAAGCATAAAATTCGCCACCTATCTACACAGATGATGTTGATATTGCGAGAGTGGCGGAATTGGTAGACGCGCTAGCTTCAGGTGTTAGTGTCCTTACGGACGTGGGGGTTCAAGTCCCCCCTTTCGCACCAAACAATTTGTAGAGCAAAAATGATTGAGTAAAACTGCGAGGATGGCGGAATTGGTAGACGCGCTAGCTTCAGGTGTTAGTGTTCTTACGGACGTGGGGGTTCAAGTCCCCCTCTTCGCACCACTCAATTAGCCTTTATTTTTTCCGTGTAATAACACCCATTCGATTACACACCGAGTATTCTTTTCTCTATCCATGATACGCGACTAAAAGTGTCATCAAACTGTAGGTTAATACAACGCCTGCGGGGATCATTACCCACATTTGTAATTTTTTATGGAACAACATCAAGGTTGATAACAGCATTGAAACCACTAAAACCAGCGTAAAAGCGGATGTTCCTGCAATAGAATGCGTGATCACTGTGAGTAAAGAAGAAACCGCCAACATTTCCCATAAACTAATGCGAGATGTCCAAGACGTAACTGGAGATAAGCGCGTTGATTTAGCCATAATAACTCACCATTAATGATAATGATTTTCATTATTATATATAACACCTATGCTAAATCAACTTATATAAAGAAAAAAACTTACCTTATATCCTTATTTTTTAAATGGTTATGTGTATTCTTTAGTATCAGGCATAAAAAATGCTTTATCATTTTCACGATAAAGCATTTCATTTTATTATGTTGTTATCATAGTCAATAAACAAAATTAAGCGTTATTTAGCTCGATGAAATGAAAGACTAAATGAATATCTTCAGGCTCTCTTTCATAAAGCTCAGGATCAGGAATATCAATTAAACGACACCCTAAATGCTGATAAAAATTCACGCTATTTTCAGAAGGTGTTGATGAGATATATAATCCACCAGCCCCTTTTTTCTTCGCATATTCCACACAATAATTAAATAATATTCGAGCTAAACCTTGCCCACGTTGCGGGTGGCTAACATGTAAAAAAGAGAGTTGAAGTAAAGTGCCATTTTGACCCCGTTTTTGTGGATCAACACTTGCCGCCGCGACCAACTGATCTTGTTTAAAAACACCCCAAAAAGGCGCTCCTCGATCAAAACTTTCAAGTAAAACAGGTGTGTAATGTTCTGCTTCACCTTCTGGCCAACCTTTCATATCAAAGCGTTGCTCTGATAAAAGCAATATTCCTTCTTTTAAGACATATAGCTTTTCAATAAGCTCGGTTCTATCAATTGCCCATACTTGTGGAATTTCATTTCGTGTTAATTGACGAATAATGTATTTCATTATTAAACCTGTTCTGATGATGATTCACTTCGTTCTAGTACGTGATAAGCCACAGCACAGAACAAGGAATTCAACCGTTTCATATCACCGAGCAAACTGGTATGCAGTGAACTGGTTTCAATGCTTTGCATATTATGCAAATGAAGACGTTCTACATGAGCAAACGAGTAACGCTGGTTGAGTAAACGGAAACGATGTTTTGCTCGACGTAATTTACGAGCATGTTCCATGTTGCCGGAAACAAATACCGACATCGCCAGATTCAGATTACTTTGCAGACGCTCAAGGAGTGTCTGTAATTCACGACGCCCTTCCTCCGATAAAAACAAGTGGTGATTTAAACCTTTGCTAACCACTTCAGCCGACATACGCGCAATAATAGCGGATGATTGTTGTAAATTCATCGCTGTATCAATAATTTCAGCCCAACGCCGAGAATCTTCAGTTCCTAGATCATGCTGTTGAATTTGTGCCATATACAATTTAATGCTGCTGTGGAGTAATTCTACCTCTTCTTCTAACTGGCTAATTTCCCTTTTTTGCTGACGATCGCCTTCCATTAACGCAGTAAAACGTTGCAGCATTTGTTCTATAACATCACCTAATCGTAGTGATTCTCTAACCGCATTAGCAATTGCCAATGAAGGCGTATCAATAGCGGATTGATCTAAATAACGCGGTGCCATTTCAGATCCCGTGGTCGGTAATTCAGGAATGAGTCGCTGACATAATTTCGCCATTATGCCGACAAAAGGGATCATCAAAATACAGCGAGCAAGATTATAAATAACATGAAAATAGATAACGACTTCAGCTGGTGAAAATCCATATTTTTGTATTTCAGAAGCAAGATACGTTATCCATGGTAAAACAATCAATGCACCAATCAGTTTAAAAAATAAGCTTCCCAACACAACTTGTCGAGAGGCAACGCTTTGTCCCCGACTACTTATTAATGCAAGCAACCCACTACCAATATTTGAGCCAATGACAATGGAAAGGCTGATATACAATGGCATTAACCCTGTTGCACTTAATGTCGCCGTTAACAACACTGCCGCAAGGCTCGAGTAACTCACCATTGCAAAGAGTGCCCCCACCAATAGCGCTAAAATAGTATCGCCACTGAGAGAGGTAAAAATAGCTTGGACTGCACTTGCGTGCATAATAGGTTCTGCCGATGCCACAATGAGTTGTAAAGCCAACAAAATCAAACCAAGACCAATACCCACACGTCCTAGTTGTCCTACTCGCTCTTTTTTACGACTTAAAAAAGTAATAACACCGATAAGGATAAGAAGTGGCGATAACCAAGAGAGATCAAACGTCAGCACACGCGCCATTAACGCAGTACCCACATCCGCGCCTAGCATAATAACAAGTGCAGGTGTAATCGAAATCAGTCCTTGCGTCACAAAAGAGATAACCAAAAGCGCCGTCGCATTACTGCTTTGGACTAATGCCGTTACGCCCACACCCGCAAGAAAGGCGTTGGATTTTTTATTAATACTTTTACCTAAAATTCGGCGTAAATCAGAGCCAAAAACACGCATAATGCCTGTACGAACAATATGTGTTCCCCAGACAAGAAGCGCGACAGATGAGAGTAAATGAAGCAGTGTCAGCATAGAAAAAATAACCTTATTCTTATCGTTGTTTGTTTGACTCTGTTCTCCTTCAATCTCATAAAAAAGAGAAAGACCATGAGCAGATAACGCTCTGAGAAAAGATATTTGCTGGTAATGCCTTAATAACACATTGGGTTATTAGACAAAAAGATATTGCAACTTAAGTGCAATAATCAATGGAGAAATTGAGAATATTATATGGATTAATGTGTGAATTCTGCTAATTATAGCAGAGAAAGTGTCACTTTCAAAATCAGACTATAAATAACCTATTGATTTATTATCACTTTATTTTTAGCAGACTCAATTCTTAATAAAAAAACGCGACCAGAGGGTATCTCTCTAAGTCGCGCGAAAATACAACAATTTAGTAAGGCAATTCGACTACAAGTTCAGACAGACTATAAATTCAACTTGAACTTACTTCAGGCCCATCGCATCACGCATTGTGAAAAACAAATCTGTTTGGTCAGTTAACCCAACCACATTAGCCGCATGTGGACCATAAGCGGCAACCCGTAATTGTGCCCCTGTATGCTCTTGAGACTCTTCTTCTGAGTTACCGTAATTCACCACCATAACCGCACCATCTTTAGTGATAAGTGCCTGTGTTAACCCACTGGATTTCACATCAGCTTCAATAATTTGGCTTGAATGCGCATGATCAGCAGTCACGATAATCAGAGTGTCGCCGTTTTGTTTAGCAAAATCTAAACCGATTTGTACGGCTTCATCTAGCGCAACAGTTTCACCAATTTGTCCGCAAGGATTCGCATTATGATCTTGCTTATCGATAGAGGCACTTTCGACTTGTAAGAAGAAGCCATTTTCATTGGTTTTCAGCAAATCGATCGCTTTTTTGGTCATTTGTGCCAGTGTTGGCGCATTCGGATCAAGTTTAGCGTTAGGTTTGCACTCTAAAGGTGGGTTGTTTAAATTACCGTGGTAAGTCGCTTTAGGGCCTTCCCATGCCACTGCCATATTGCCTTCATGGAATAAACCTAGTACAGGCTTATCTTGGTTCGCAAGCGTAATTGCATCGAGTGATTTGGCATCTTTCACGATTTGATAACCACGCTCAATGGCTTGTTGCTCTAACGTTTTGCCTTTGTATTCACCCGCCACTGCGGTTTGAGCAAAACTTTTCGCACCGCCCCCCAAGGTAACATCAGCGCGAGTCACTAATAATTGCTCAGAGATAGAACCTCTACCACCATTTTCCAATGCGTTTGTTGAGCATTTCTCTAAGGTTTCAACAGGGCCATAGCATTTACGTCCTGTGACATGCGAGAACAGAGCCGCAGGTGTTGCATCTTGAATTTCAGAGGTTGTCACGTTCCCTGTGGCCTTTCCATTGGCTTTTGCTAATTCCAAAATAGTTTGGTGATCCTTACCAAACACATCAATCCCTAATGCACCATTATAGGTTTTCACACCCGAAGCCCATGCTGTCGCAGAAGCGGCAGAGTCTGTTACATAATTAGGTTTTTGGGTTTTTCTGTCTAAAGCATAGTGTGTGTATTGACCCGTAATAGGTAAGGCATCGATACCTTTAAAGAAACCACCCGCACCTTCGGCATAGTTACGTGCAACGGTGATTTCAGAATCCCCCATACCATCACCAATAAAGAGGATCACATTTTTCGCTTGGTTGTTATTTAAAGCTGCTTTTAATGCCTCAGTTTGATCTTGGGTCATACGGCGAGCACCGCCAAATTCCGTGATATTACCTTTTGCTGCACGATCTTGAGCTAAAATGGCATCAGCAGCAACGGGAGCAGCAAAAGAAGAGAAACTCGCGCCAGCTAATAGCGTTGTTACAATAACGGATAAAATAGAACGTTGGTAACGATGAGACATAGCTTTTTCCTTGCACTCTAAAGTAAAAAACAGGGTTAATGTTTTAAGTCAGGAAAAGCTTACGGCAGTTAAATGACAGAGAAATGAAGAGTAAACGCGATTTTGATGACAGCTTTATGACAGGTTGGTGACAAATCAGAAGCTTATGCCGTTTATCATCACTCATAAGCTTCTGTCATTATCAATATTAATGTTCTTTAGTTAATGCTTTCGTACCGAGATATAGCGTTTCACACCAAGAGATATAATCATGCCCACTTGCCATTTCTAGCGATTGAACAGGGTAACCTTTTTGTTCTAAAACCCGTTTAAGATGGCGATTATTATTTAAAATTCCCCCTTTATCACCACGGTTTTCAAATAACCCAGCCTCTAAGAAAAACTGTAATGGCTTTTTATCTGCTTGCTCAAATTGTCGAATAAGCCATTCAGGCTCTTCATTTTCAGGCGCCCACCAATAAGAGCCTGACATACTCAGCACTTTACCAAAGCGATCAGGGCGATTAAATGCCACCCATGAAGACGCTAATCCTCCATAGCTCGAACCCGCCACAATGGTTTCTTCTCCTGATACGTGAATACCTTTCTCTTTTTCTAACCAAACAAAAAGTTCATCTGCCAAGAAACGGTAAAAATCAGGGTTAGGTGGTAATTCAACACTACGACGATCACTATCAATGCTATCAACAAAGAGGATCATCATCGGCGCCAATTTCCCTTCTTCGATCTGCTTATCAAAAAACCGATCAATACCATATTGACGACGATAAGTTTGACCATCAAATAACACTAAGAGTCGAGGTACTTCCATTTTTTTAGCGGGCTGGTAAAGCGCTATCTCACGATCGTTATTTAGGATCTGACTGTGGAAACGAACAAGTTCTGTGTTGCCTTTCATTTTTCTATCAAGAATATCAGGCAATTGGCATTCACGTTGACTATCTAACGATAATAAAGAAAAGTGATTATAAATATCCTCAGATTTGCTTGGTGAATCTTGAGAATTCAGCGGATCTGCCTGTGCTGTGGTTAAAATAGCGCGACGCTGTTCGAATGGCTCTGCATTTTCAATGATAGGCACATCAGGCGCTAATTTATATTGCATTAATGTATCGTTAGGTACGATATAGCTACGATACCAAATATCACTATTGGCTAAATGGGTTAATGGATCATGATTACCCTCTGGTGATCCCAATAAATAGACATTCTTTTTTGCCCCTTGCCATAAAAAAGTCACTAGCTTTTTATCCTTATCATAAGGCTCAATAAGGGGTGCACCTTCGTGACGTACTTGTTGCCAAAACGCCTGAATACTTTGTTGATTGAGTTGTTGAGCGAGTGTTTGTAAACGAGGGCTAATAGGTGCAATCCCTGCATCTTTATCTAAAGGTTGATAAGGCTGTGTTGTCAGTGTAAATTGCCACGGTTTTCCCTTTTCACCCTGTACAACTAATTGATAACTCGCGGTTTCAGGCAATAAAAAACGCACTTTTTGTTTTCCATCCGCAGGAACCTCTTTTAATAAACTGCGCAGATGTGTGCCATCTTGAGTTTTTAAATATAGGTTTTGTATCCCTTTCACATTCAGTTCGGCATAACGTTGACTCTCTAAATGCGTGGTAAAACACAACGTGTTGTTGTTATCAAACTGACCGGTTATTTCTTTGCCTTCAGTTACGGTTAAGCAATTGGCAAAACTAGGGAAAGATGCCATTAATGCACATATCATCAGAGGAATTCTCACTTTATTATTCTCGTTATAAACTATTGTGAGAAACAATAGTAATGATAATTGTTATCAATTCAATAAAAATTAAGCGTGTACAAATTTATAATAAATTTGACACCCCAGCGAAAAATAATAAAATAATCATTATCACTCCCTATGTGATAGCAAGATAAAGTCAATAATTATAGGAGTTCGCTATTTATGTCTATCTTGCATATGAATAGCAATTAAATGAAGGTAATTATTATGTCTATAACGATGTCGCAAAAACTAGCTCGAGAAGGGCTTGGTAATCCAGAATTATTTCAAGGTGGTGTTTATATTACAAAAAATGGTCAAGCGGAGCTTTTTGTACAAACAGCTGAAGAAAGACAACTGGAGTTACAAGAAAGAGAAAAAGAGCGTCAATCAAATGCTCTATTGAAATTGGTAATGATAGCGAAAGAAGATATAGCAAATGAGCAAGTTATGTCTCCTGAAGATGTCAAAAGAAAACTACGTGGATCTCGAACTTAATATTAGAGGTACTTTTGAAAAAAACGGTAAACATTAGAGTATCAGAGACAGCTCTATGGTCATTAAAAGATGCGGAATCATTTAAACTCAGTTGCACCAATAACAGTGAAACCGCTGCTGTATTTATAGATCAACTTTTTGACTCAGCTATTGATGCTATTTCTCAAGATCCTACCCGTTATCGTTATAATGCAATGTTGGCAGATAAAGGGATCGCTATTCGTGAACGTATTGATGTAAACAGTCAGTTTCGTTGTTTATATGAATTCAATGAAGAAAATAATACGGTCGCTATATTACTTTTTATAAGTACAAAACAAGATATTGAAGGAATGCTTTATCGTTGTTTAATATTGAAAAAATGATGAAAAATGATAAAAGTCTCCTCAATCATTTTTGTTATTGAGGAGATTTTTTTTCTAAGTTAATTAACGTTAAAACGCTCCCATCAACGCTCTTCTAGCGGATAACTGCGGAAACTCCATAATCCTAGCGCTTTTAAGCCGTTGTTTGAAATTATCTTGTTGCAATCCCATACAATGCATTTGCATTACACAATGCATTTGCATTACAATACTCTGACTTGCAAATCCCCGATAGTTTAAAAACTCATCTGATCATGGGATAAAGTTAAGGAGAAACAAGATGATCCTAAATATTGAGGATGTGTCTCTACGCGCTGAATCTCGACTCACTGAGCGTAGTCAAACCACAATTCCTGCGGCCATTCGGGATGCCTTACACCTAAAACCTGGAGAATTAATCGAATATTCTCTATTACCTGGGGGTAGAGTCATTATATCTCGACAAGAAAAAGAACAAGATGATCCAGTTATATCTGAATTTCTCTCTTTCCTTGAAAAAGATATGAAGAAAAATCCACAGCATATCAAATCGGTACCTGCAACATTATGGACTGAGGTGAAAGAGCTTACTGATGGCGTTGAAATTGACTTAGACGCACCACTTACTGACTAGCAGAGGTGGAATGGATACTTTAGAAATTAACGGCTGGAAAATCTTTTTTCACCAATGCTTTTTAGACCAGATTATTGAATTGGTCGAAAATGTCAAAAAATTGAAAGCCTTAGATCCAATTGGGTATAAGAAAAAAAGCACAACTAAACTACTTACAGCAATCAAAAAAGTAATAGAAGAGCGTATAGCCAGAAACCCACTCGATCCTATATTTCACCAAGGAAACACTTTAGGACCTAATAATAAACATTGGTTTAGAGCTAAGTTCTTGCAACAGTTTCGTTTATTTTTTCGATGCAGTGAAGAACATAAGATCATCGTTATTGGTTGGGTTAATGATTTTAATACACTGCGTGCTTACGATTCTAAAAGTGATGCATATAAAGTATTTTCATCAAAACTAAAAGCAGGAAAACCACCAAATGATTGGCAAACCTTACTAAAAGAAGCTTCTGCCACAGCAGGATCAGAAACGCTCTCAACTCAAGATTTTTTCAATCACTAACGAGTGTTATCAAAGTTACTTTTATTATCTAAAAAAGAGCCCAACGTTATAGAGTTACTTCATCTTTGGGCTCTTCCATTATTAAATACCTATCTAAATCAACGCTCTTCTAGCGGATAACTGCGGAAACTCCATAATCCTAGCGCTTTTAAGCCATCACGATAAATGCCCTGTATATCTGATTTGCTGGCTTTTTGTAATTCAGCTAATGGCTTATCAGGAGCTACAACCGTTAAGTAAGAAATGTCACTTGGGCCACTTTGCCAACTTGCGATAGTGAAAATAGCATCAGCACGACGAACATGGCTACCAGAGCTAATAATTACGGCTGTTTTAATACGATGTTTGGTTAAAGCATAACGGCTAAATAATGCATTTTCGACAGTTGTACGCGCATAGTTCTCTTGGAAAATACGTTCTGGTGCAATCCCATTTTTCACCAGCCAATCTGCCATTAACTTACCTTCAGTTTGGTGCGCTTTAGGTACACCTCCTGTCACAACAATCATTGCTTCAGGCAATTGCTTAGCGACTTCTAAAGTTTTATTTAAGCGCTCAATTAAAATCTTATTCATAGTGCCATCAGGATTTAACGCATAACCCAATGTCACAATCGCATTATTATCTTTGGTTTTTTTCAGTTTCGCTAAATCAGCAGGCGTTAATTTATCGCTTAACGGCATTTTGCTAACGCGATCAATTTGTGCAAAGAAGCGACTAATCTCTTCAGCTTTAGCTGGATTTAATGATTTCAATTTATTGAAATACGCTTCACTCTCTTTATCTTTACCTTCAAAACGAGTCCATGAAGTAACATAAATTAGCGCATCAATATCATCAGGAGCCGCTTCTAAAATCTGTTTATAAATCGTAATTGCGCGAGAAACATCATTGTTATAGATATAAGCACTCGCGGTACTAAATAATAAATCGAGGCGATAAGGCTCTAACTTATAAGCTTGTTGCAGTTTTTGCGCCACAATTTCCATATTGGATGGCAGTTTTCCCGTAAAGCCAGCATCAGAGACACGCGCTGGTGACTTAAAAGCATCTAATGCATCTTGGATCAAACTATCAACCGTTTGGCGCTGAGAGACATACTGTTGATAGCTATTATCTGGTTGATGAACTTTTTGGTAAGCCAATGCATTTGATGAGACGGTAAAACCTAAAGCAGCGATCGCTAACGAAATGACTGTTTTCTTGATATGAAGTGAAACACGGGAAGGTTGCGCCATTATCTTGTCCTTTTACGAAAAATAGTCTGCTTCTTCACCTGAGCGAATGAAGATAGAGAGTGTGACTCCCCACACCTAATGGCAAAAGAAATACACACCGATAAATCTATACCTGCTATCTATAATAGAGATCCCTGCATTAATTTTCAGTAATCTTTTTCACCTTATTGAAAAAAATAGCATTATTACGTAGATAGCTTATTTGACAGATTTTTTTATGTATTTTTATCTTTTGGTAAGTGATTTTGTTCTGATAGGTCATCAGTGATAAAGAATACAAACGATCTATTCTTTAGAGGGAAGAGAGAAGTTTAAAATTGAGTCATTATTTTTTATTCTTCAATGTAAAAACGCCACTCATGGCGTTTTTAATCTTTATACTATTCAATATGCTTTGATTGCATCATCAATAATTCTCTCACTAATTCAACGCAACTTAAGAAGCGTTCGTCATAATCAGGGGAATTAACTTTAATATATTCAATATTATTTTTATCGAGCATTTCCATCAGTAAGGTTTGGAAATAACGTCTCTCTTTATCACTGCCTAAACTACGCAAGCCATCTGCTACCCACGGCGTATTGTTTTCTAGCAAAATCACTAAATCAAAACGATATTCATCAATCAGCGCTTGAACAAAGGGATGCTCTTTACCTTCATAACGTAAACAAAATGCTTGTGTGGTGACAAAATCCGTATCAACAAACGCCACTTTATTTGCATATTTAACAGCAAAATCAATATATTGAGCATGTCCTAATGCAATTTTATCGTAGTCGGAATATTGTAAGGCCATTTCATCCCCACCAAGGTGAGAAAACACATAATCACGACCATATTCCCATGCGCTGGTGGTATTGAAAATATTGGCAAGCTTATTCACTAACGTGGATTTTCCGCTGGATTCACCTCCTAAAATCGCTACTGTGCGCACAAAGAAGGGTTTTACTTCCGTTGGAATATATTCCCAATATTTAAATGGTGCTTGGCGAATCTGACTGCCACTGATATTCATAAATGAACGTTCAGGATCAATCAAAACCGTTTCAATCCCCAAGAAAGCATTATATTGATCCGCATCTTCTCGTTCGCTGGTATAGATAAAATCAGGGGTTATCTGCTTTTCTCGCAAAAACATTTTGATCCCTTCACTCCACATTTCCCAGCCATGGGGTTGTGGCTCTATACCGTGCTCGTCAAACTCATGAATACGAATATTTTTTTGATATTTAAAGGTTTGTAATAACCAACGCAATCTATCACTCACCGTTGGCTGTTGTGACATTGCACTGTTGATAAATAGATTTTTATCACGAGGCTCGTCATGACATAAAATGACATGTAATTCATCCACTTGGCTGCAAGCACGTTGAATTAAATAAATATGCCCCGTATGAAGTGGATAAAACTTACCAAAAATAACACCAATCGTTTTCTTTTTTACGGGATATTCTAACCCTAAAAATTGGTGTAAAGCCGACATCTTTTGAGCGCTGGGACTTTTGATTTTATTATTAATCAATTGGCTAAGATAGCCTTTTGTCATATCACTTTCATCAGCAACTTGTTGTAAAGTATAACCATTTTTTCTGATAGCCTGTTTGATATAATCAAAAGGTCCCATATTTCACTCCTTTAGAAGTCTTCTAAATCATCGAGGACAGATAACGCATCTGACAGCTTTTTCACACCATACACTTTCATATCAGGGGGATTTTTTTTCGGCATATTCGCACTAGGTACAATCGCTCGTTTAAATCCATGTTTTGCTGCTTCCGCAATACGCTCTTGTCCGCTAGGGACTGGTCGAATTTCACCTGCAAGTCCGACTTCGCCAAATATCACTAAATCACGAGGTAAAGGACGATTACGAAAACTGGATACTAATGATAATAACAAGGCTAAATCTGCACTGGTTTCTGTGACTTTTACCCCACCAACCACATTGACAAAGACATCTTGATCAGACATCTGCAATCCACCATGACGATGTAATACAGCAAGCAGAATAGCTAATCTATTTTGCTCTAATCCCACTGCAACACGGCGAGGATTGGACAACATAGAGTGGTCAACTAAAGCTTGTATCTCCACCAGCAAAGGTCTTGTACCTTCCCACACGACCATGACAGAGCTACCTGATGTGATTTCATCACCTCGACTTAAAAAGATAGCAGATGGATTGCTCACTTCTCGTAATCCTTGTTCTGTCATCGCAAAAACGCCTAACTCATTAACGGCGCCGAAACGGTTTTTATGACTGCGTAAGGTACGAAAACGAGAATCCGTTTCACCATCTAGCATCACAGAACAGTCAATGCAGTGCTCTAATACTTTAGGCCCTGCCAATGTGCCATCTTTTGTCACATGACCAACCATGATAATGGCAACATCATTGGTTTTAGCAAAACGAGTTAGATAAGCAGCGGTTTCTCGCACTTGAGCAACACTACCCGGTGAAGATTGAATATCTGCCATATGCATCACTTGAATAGAGTCAATCACCATTAATTTAGGTTGTTCTTGTGAGGCAATTAAACAAATTTGCTCAATGCTAGTTTCTGACAACATATTTAGCTCTGCTGTCGGTAAACCTAATCGATGTGCACGCATAGCTACCTGTTGGAGTGACTCTTCACCTGTAACATATAGCGTTTTCATTTCCGTTGCTAAACGACACATGGTTTGTAGCAATAAGGTACTCTTACCCGCGCCAGGGCTTCCCCCGATTAAAATGGCACTTCCAGGGACTACACCACCACCTAATACGCGATCAAACTCTTTAAAGCCCGTTGAGAAACGCGGTAAGGCTTCAAGGCTAATTTCAGAGAGCTTTTGAACTCGGCTAACGCCTTTTGCATCACCCGCAAATCCACTAAAGCGCTCATTACGGGAAGAAGGGGCGGCAGCAAGGCGCACTTCTGTAATTGTATTCCACGCATGACAAGCAGAGCATTGCCCCTGCCAACGAGGATAATCTGCACCACATTCATTACATACAAAGGCTCTTTTTGCTGCTTTTGCCACACTTCTCTCCCAACAATAACAATTTTAGAAAAACGCGCTTAACGCTCTTCGTGTTTTAGACCACCACTTAAAACGCACAATACACCCATTAGGTCGGCGTGACGAATAGCGACTTTTGTTTGAGCATACACTTTAGGTTTTGCATGATAAGCAATACCAAGCCCTGCTTTTCTCAACATTTTAAGATCGTTTGCCCCATCACCAATGGCAATGGTTTGCTCCATTGGGATCTCTAAATCTTTCGCTAAACGCGCTAACACTTGTGCTTTGTACTTCGCATCAACAATCGTGCCTTTGACTTTACCTGTCAACTTGCCATCTTTAATTTCAAGATGATTAGCAACAGCAGACACTAAGCGTAATTTTTGTTTTAAATTATCCGCAAAATAAGTAAAGCCACCTGACGCAATAGCAATATGCCAATCCATCGCCTGAAGTTTACGCACTAAGCTGGTTAATCCTGGCATAAGAGGCAAATCATCCATCACCTTTTGCAAGATGGATGCATCAGCGCCTTTCAGTTCAGCAACACGCAACTTTAAGCTTTCACTAAAATCCATTTCCCCTTGCATGGCACGTTCTGTTATCTCTGCAACTTTATCACCCACACCAGCAAGTTTGGCTATTTCATCAATACATTCAATTTGGATCGCCGTTGAATCCATATCCATCACTAAAAGTCCCGGAGAACGTAAGCGAGGAATTTCACCTAGAGGAACGACATCTAGGCCACATTCATCAGATAAACGGCGAATTCGACGGGTTAGACTACCTGCGATACGTACCACTTGGTAATCATCAATGCGCCATGAAGAAACCACCACGATTGCCACGCCTAATTTATGTTGGAACTCACTTATTCTTTTCTTATCAAGTTCACGTCCATAAAGTAACCATCCGCTATCACCCGCACGATAATCCAGTGGCATCACCTCTTCACCACTAAGTGATAACGGCAGACCTGGCCATTTACGGATCTCATCCGGTAAATAGCAATAGGTCAGACTATTTGACATACTTATTCTCCTGTTTTTCCCCTGCCTGAACAAAATAATCGTTATTCAGCCTATTCTATCTCTGGCTCATCTGGCAACATGCACATACTTGCTTACGCAAAAGGATGAACATGCTTAAAGACAAACTAAAATTCAAACTCCAAAAAACGGCGATTATACTGATTTGTATCGCACTATTGGCATTTCTTATGCAAGGCGCGTCTTATTTTAGCCGTGCTAATCAGCATGCCCGTATTACTCAGTTTGAAGAGCTTGCAAAAACGCTGGCAGAACAAGTTGCGTTCTCTTTATCCACTTATATAGATGACAGTAGCAAAGATAACGTAAATCCCCTCATTATGGCTAATTTAAATCATCTAACTCATGATAGTCGGGTACTTGATGCTAGCCTTTATTTAGAAGATGGCACACAAATAGCGCATAGTGGTGAAAATGTCACGGTTAAAGAGCGATTAGCACTAGAAGGGCAAAAAAGTGGGGGCTCGTTTAATCACCAGCTTGTTGTGCCTGTGCCAGGTAAAGATAAACCCAAAGGCTTTTTAAGGCTCACGCTGGATACTCATCAGCTTGTCACTGAATCTAGCCAAGTGGATAACACCACGAATTTATTACGTGTGATGTTATTGGTCGCACTTGCCATTGGCTTTTTGCTTTCTCATAACCTTCTTCAATTAACACCTGTTCATTGGCAACAATCGCCGTATTTATTAACGGCCAATTTACCGCCTCGCACTGAAAAAGATGATATTGAAGAAAAAGAAAGTGATGAAGAAGAAGGAGAAGAAAATAATGTCAAAGAGAGAGATAACGACACCGAAAATAGCTCAAATAAAGCATAAACTCTTATCCGATTAAAAAATAAAAAGTGAGTTGAGTGATGAGCTGAACTCACTTTTTAGCCAATACAAACTAAAATTAGATATATCTAATTTATGCGTATTTTCGTGCTATTCCCTTAATCTTTAAAAGGGATTTGTTTAAAATCACAGTAAACCTTAGCCAATTCATTAATCTAAAAAGATAAGTTTTAAATCTTTTTCTGGCTCTTTGAGTGCTGAGGTGGTTATGACTGAACAATCTGTTATCCAACGTTGTCAACAAATCGTAGAAAATCCAACCCTTTCTCCTGAACAAAAACGTCATTTTCTCGCGTTAGAAGCTGAAAATATGTTGCCTTATCCTTCATTGCCTAATGATGCGGCTAAAGCGCTTGATGAACGGGTTATCTGCGATATGTATGAAGGTCATGCTCCTTATAAACCTCGTTATGTCTTACCAGATTATGCGAAGTTTTTAGCACAAGGCTCTCGCTATTTAGAACTTGAACCTGCGCAAGATTTTGATGATGCACTAAACATGCTGACAATCCTTTATCATCATGTTCCTTCTGTCACGTCTATGCCTGTTTATTTAGGACGCATTGATAAAATCTTATTACCTTATGTGGGTGAACTGACAGAAGAACAGCTTTACCCTAAATTAAAACGTTTCTGGCGGTATCTTGATAGAACACTGCCTGATGCATTTATGCATGCGAATATCGGCCCTGAAGACTCCATCATCACACGCTTAATTCTTAAAGTGGATGTAGAACTTCAACAAGTCGCGCCTAATCTCACCTTTATTTATGATGCAAATTTGACACCTTCTGACCTATTGCATCAAGCTATCACCAATATTTGCCATAGCAGTAAACCCCATATTGCTAACGGTGCTTTACAAGATGCCGTATTTGGTAAAGATGAATACGGTATTGTGAGTTGTTATAACTCCTTACCTCAAAGTGGTGGTGGTAGCACTTTAGTACGGATTAACCTTAAAGAAGTTGCAAAACGTAGCCAAAGTAGCCACGATTTTCTTGAAAATGTCTTGCCATTTTATATGCAAAAACAAATCGAGATCATCGATGCCCGTTGTGAGTTTCTCTATGAAAAATCCCACTTCTTTAAACAAAGCTTCTTAGTGGAAGAAGGTTTGATCTCACCTGATCGCTTTGCCCCTATGTTTGGGATTTACGGCATGGCAGAAGCCGTTGCGCTTTTACTTGAAAAAGAAGGCAAACAAGTCGCCTATGGTGACAATGAATCCGCCAATAAACTCAGCTATGTTATCAGTGAAAAATTAGCGCAATTTGTCGCTGATACCCCTGTGAAATATGGCTGGAAACAGCGTGCCATGTTACACGCACAATCTGGTATTAGCTCCGATATTGGCACCACTCCTGCAACGCGTATTCCTTATGGTACAGAGCCTGATCCTGTTACCCATTTAATGACTGTTGCTCCTCACCATCAGTTTTACACCTCTGGGATCAGCGATATTTTAACTGTTGATGAAACGATCAAACAAAACCCTGACGCATTAATGCAACTGTGTTTAGGTGCATTTTCTTCAGGATTACGCGAATTTACAGCTAACGTCGGCGGTAATGATTTAGTGCGTGTTACGGGTTATATGGTGCGTTTATCTGATTTGAAAAAATACAAAGAAGAAGGCTCTCGTCTAAACACCACTTGGTTAGGTGATGAAGCTACTACAAATTGTCATATTACTGAACGTAAACCGCGTGTGATCAGTCATGAACAGCAGATGCGTTTCGATAAATAAGATACTGCCCTTCTCTTGTGTCGATGGCCCAGGAAATCGCCTGGCCATCTTCCTACAAGGGTGTAATCTGCGCTGTAAAAATTGCCACAATCCCTACACAATGGGGATCTGTGACAATTGTGGTGACTGTATTCCAACTTGCCCTCAACAAGCACTCTCATTACAAAACGGTGTCATAAGCTGGAATAGCGCGGGCTGTGAGCAGTGCGACACCTGTATTCAGCAATGCCCTCGCCAATCAAGCCCGATGACATTAACTTATACTGTCGATGAATTAATGGCGATCACACGCAAATATGCCGCTTTTATTAATGGCATCACCGTCAGTGGTGGTGAATCTACATTACAACTACCTTTCTTGATTGAATACTTTAAAGCAATAAAACAAGCACCCGATCTTAAGCATCTCACCTGCCTAATCGACAGCAATGGCACGCTTTCTCTTAATGGTTGGCAAAAAATAGCACCTTTTATGGATGGTGCGATGATCGATTTAAAAAGTTGGAGTGAAAATACCCATATTTATTTAACCGGTCGTAGTAATCAACGGATTAAAGAATCAATCAAATGGTTAGCGAATAATAATTTGCTTACAGAATTACGCCTTTTATATATTCCAGAGAAAACCGATTATTTAGAGAATATTGAATTACTTTCTCAGTATATTAATTCGCTTGGTAAATCAGTATTAGTTAGAATTAATGCTTTTCATCAGCATGGTGTATATGGCGAAGCAAGTAAATGGACATCAGCACAAAAACAACATATTGATTTATTTAGTAAAGAATTAAATAAAAGACAGATATTTAATATTAAAACACCAGAAATATATTCATAATTAAAATCAATTAAAATCTAAAATAATAATTTAAAATTATAATAAATATAATTAGCAATGCATTTTAAAATAAAATCCATTTATATTGACAGAAAAAGAATATCAAATTAGTCTTCAAAAAAAATCCTGCCAATATAGACGGAATAATAATTTATGTTTATGAATAAAAAGAAACTAAAGCTATCAATTATTGCTTCAATAATAATTAACTCAACTTATAGTTATGCCTTAAGTAATCCATCACAACTCACATCCACAAAAAATATTGAATTTGAATTTGAATCTGTTCATAAAGATTCACTTAGAGGATATGACAGCAATAGGCAAATTCATGGAAGGATGGACACTAGAAATATCCCAAAGACTTTAACATCTAAATATCAAAACATAATAATAACATCCGATAAAGACAATCTTAATATTAGTCATGATGTTGGTAAAAACTTTAATCCTTTAGTAATAAAAGATTTCAATAATGTACAAGCACTTTCTCTTTCAGATAATGGTCGTTATTTAACGGCTTATGGTGAATATAAAAACAATAATATTTTTTTTGTTTATGACCTTTATTTAAAAGAGACAACATTATTTAATAATAAAAACAATATTTCATACAATATTGAAGATGATTATTATTTCACTACTAATGATGGGTTATTTAGCCTTTACTCTGAGGATAATAATCCTTATGCGGTTTATACCTCAGTTAACGAAAAGAATTTTTTTATCTTTGATAATAAAAATAAAAAAAACATTCCACTTAATGAATGGAATAATACCGAACTCAATAACCACATAGAAAAAAATAAATTTATTGCATTCGAAAATTTAGTTTTCACCAATGAAAGTACCGAGTTAAAACCTAATATCACTGCATCATCCTTTAGTGGAAAATATCTTTATGGCACATTAAAAAGAGATAATCAAAAGTCAGATAGTGTTAGACTTGCCTTTGTTTATAATAAATCAAATAACGATATAAAAATCATTTCAAACTCAGATTACGGCTCATCAAGAATCAATCAATTCTCTAAAAATGATATCGCCGTTGGTTGGATAGAATCATTAATTAAAAGAAAAAATGAAAGCGATGATAGATTAATACGTGAAGCTTTTATCTATGAACCAAATAAAAATAAAATTAGAAAGCCAACAATTATTCCTAGTAATCATTATTATAATTCAGAGGCCACAGCCATTTCAGAAAATGGTGACATTTTTGTTGGGTGGACTGAATACGGTAAGAATATTATAAAAAAAGGCGATCTTGATCCTTTATCAAAATATCTTAGAAATGCCTTTGTATATTTTATGGAAGAAAGCAAATCACAATTATTACCAAATCTAAACAATAATATTGAAGAATCAGAAGCGCATTCTATTTCTAAAGACAGTAATGCTATATTTGGAATATCAAAAGACGCCGATGATAAATGGAAATTTGTTGCATGGAATCTTGAAAAAGAACCCAAACATAAAACAGAAGAAAATCAAATAAAAGAAGCGATAAATATTAAATTTGACTCATTATTCGCAAATAATGATATTGAAAAAGTTACAGAGAGTTATAATTCATCATCTAATCGACTTACTTTACTTCGAAAGCAATTTAACACTCAAAAAGAAGCTTTATCAGATAGATTAAAGACATCTAAGGCTAATATGGAGGATGCTAAGAAAGAAAAAATAAGAATTGAAGAACTCATTGATGAAGGCGATAAAAATGGCGGTTCAGAAACATATAATAAATATTTAGATAGATATAATAAATGTATAAATGAAGAAGAAAAATATCAAAAAGAAATCGAAGAAATTAATAATGAGATAAACAATTTAAATAGTGGACAACAAAGTACACAGTTAAAATTAACTGAGTATGAATATGCAAAAAGCCAAACCACACTGAATGCACTAACACAAAAAAATGCGACAGTAGAAGCAGATGAAACCAAAGCCGAACAAGAGCGACAAGACAAAGAGCGCGCTGACGCTCAAGCCAAGCAAGAGCGACAAGACAAAGAGCGTGCTGATGCTAAAGCCGAGCAAGAGCGACAAGACAAAGAGCGCGCTGACGCTAAAGCCGAACAAGAGCGACAAGACAAAG